>ERZ827450.54-NODE-54-length-136498-cov-12.234479_pt1 | contig 136498 bp, 155 predicted proteins | sample MGYA00519773_ERZ827450 | MGnify/ENA primary metagenome ERZ827450 (study PRJEB31778, sample SAMEA3449306) | human gut metagenome | biome: human gut; feature: human-associated habitat; material: faeces | place: United Kingdom | collected 2010/2012 ...
GCTGACCTCATTACCTCTGATCAATAAGGAAGCAAGACAATTTGCCCGTTTCTTCTTAGCCGGTGCGGCTACGGTGGAAGTGGACAAGCAGGGAAGAATCCTGTTGCCGGCACACTTGCGAGAATTCGCCGGACTGGAAAAAGATGTGGTGTTAGTCGGAGTCGGCAGCCGCGTGGAGATCTGGAGCAAGGATAAGTGGGAGGCCATGAATTCCGATGCGGATATGGATGAGATCACCGGTGCCATGGAAGGACTGGGACTGACCATTTAAAAGAAGCAGGAAAGGATGACCGTCGTGGAATTTAATCATTATTCTGTGATGTTGCATGAGACCATCGAACAACTGAATATCAGACCGGACGGCATCTATGTGGACGGAACCTTAGGAGGCGGCGGACATGCATATGAAGTGTGCAGCCGCTTACAGAACGGACATTTCTACGGGATCGATCAGGATGACGCGGCGATCGCGGCGGCATCGGAGAGATTACGATGCTTTGGAGATAAAGTGACCGTGATCCGCAACAATTACGTGAATGCGGTGGAGGCACTCAGAGAATACGGAGTCACCGGTGTGGACGGCATCGTGCTGGATCTGGGAGTCTCTTCCTACCAGTTAGATACCGAGGACAGAGGGTTTTCTTACCGATTTGATGCACCGCTTGACATGCGGATGGATCGCAGACAGACCCTGACGGCGAGAGACATCGTGAACAACTATTCCGAGATGGAGCTGTATCATATCATCCGGGATTACGGCGAAGATCCGTTTGCGAAAAACATTGCGAAACATATTGTAAAAAACAGGACGGACAAGCCCATTGAGACTACCTTTGAATTAAACGAGATCATCAAAGCTGCAGTTCCGGCGAAGATGCGGCAGAACGGACATCCCTCCAAGCAGACATTCCAGGCGATCCGCATTGAGTGCAATCAGGAACTGGAAGTACTGAAAAAGGCACTGGACGAATTGATCGATCTGTTGCATCCCGGTGGGAGGTTCTGCATCATCACCTTCCATTCCCTGGAAGACCGGATCGTGAAAAATGCGTTCCGCAGGAATGAAAATCCCTGTACCTGTCCTCCGGAATTTCCGGTGTGTGTATGCGGTAAGGTCTCCAAGGGAAAGGTGATCACCAGAAAACCGATTCTGCCCGGTGCGGAAGAACTGGAAGTAAACAGCAGATCCAAGAGCGCGAAGTTACGCGTGTTTGAAAAGAAATAAAGAATTTTAAATATTTCATCAGTGAAAGTGGGAATAAAGTATGGCACAGAGAAGAAGTAATACCCCATACATATATGATAATACAGCGAGAGACTTACAGATCCGCAGGCAGATTGAAGAGCCCCGGAGACAGCTGTCTCACGAGACGAGAAAAAACAGAGAAAAAGCAAGACATATGAGCATCGGCTATGTGACTTTTCTGATGGTGGCACTGGTGGCATGTGCATTTTTTTTGGTGAACTATATTCAGATGCAGTCAGAACTGACTGCCAGGATCACGGAAGTATCCAGAATGGAGAGCGAGTTGAACTCTCTGAAGCTGGCAAATGATGAAGAATACAGTCGCATTACCAGTAATATCAACCTGGAAGAGATCAAGAGGATTGCCATCGGCGAACTGGGAATGACCTATGCAACCGAGGGACAGGTAATCCCTTATGAGAGCAACAGCAATGACTACATGCGTCAGGCTGATAACAGTCAGAACTAAGCCCGGGAGGCCCGAAGTGTGAAAGAACAGAAACCTAAAAAATTTTCCGTAAAAATGCAGAAAAAGCTCCTGTGTCTTTATGCACTGATCATTTTGGCATTTATTCTTTTATCGGTGCGTCTTACATGGATCGTGAAAGCAGATGGTGCAGCTTACGAGAAACAGGTGCTGTCTCAGCAGAAATATGATTCCATAACATTACCTTTCCGGCGCGGCGATATTGAGGATGCCAAAGGAACCAAACTGGCGGTCAGCGAGAAAGTATATAATCTGGTCATCGATGCCAGGGTAATGCTGGACCGGGAGGATTATCTGGAACCCACCATGGAAGCATTGGCTGCAAATTTCCCGGATCTGGACATGACGGCAGTGCGGCAGTATGTAACGTCTCACCCCGAATCTTCCTGGTATGTGCCTCTTCGGAGGATGACTTATGACCAGATCAGCGGATTCCAGGCGGCAGCACTGGAGAACAGCAAGATCCGTGGTGTCTGGTTTGAAGAGGAATATAAGAGAGTCTATCCCAACGGTTCTCTGGCGGCAGATGTGATCGGATTTTCCAGAGCGGACAATGAAGGACAGTACGGTCTGGAAGAGTATTACAATGATGTTCTGAACGGAACCACCGGAAGAGAGTACGGCTATCTGAATGACGATGCCAACCTGGAGCGTACGATCAAGCCGGCAGTGGACGGTAACACGATACACAGTACCATTGATGCCAATATTCAGGGCATTGTAGAGAAATACTTAAAGCAGTTTAACGAGGAGCATAAGGATGCGGTACATCCCGGTAACGGTGCGGAAAATGTGGGCTGCATCATCATGGAAGTCAATACCGGCAATATTTTGGCCATGGCCAGCTATCCTACCTATGACCTGAACGATACCAGGAATACGGACGCCCTTTTGGGATCCCGTAAGATCGAGATGGTGACCAATGCCAACGGTTACCAGGTACTGACGAAGACAGATACCTATTTTACCCAGGAAGATATCGATGCCCTGACAGATGAGCAGCTATTGGATAATCTGAACTACCTGTGGAAGAACTACTGTATCTCCACCACTTACGAGCCGGGATCCACGGCGAAGCCTTTTACCGTGGCAGCAGCATTGGAGAGCGGTGCCATCACCGGCAACGAGCACTATCAGTGTAACGGATCTCTGGAAGTCGGCGGACATACGATCAAATGCCACAGCTACCGCTCCGGCGGTGAAGGTGATGTATCGGTACAGGATTCCATTGCCTGGTCCTGCAATGTAGCGTTAATGAAGATTGCTGCCACCATGGGCAAAGAGGAATTTGCCAAATTCCAGCAGACCTTTAACTTTGGATTAAAGACCAACGTGGATCTGGCAGGAGAGGCGAGAACTGCAAGCCTGCTGTTCCCGGTGGACCAGATGGGAAGCGCTGATCTGGCGACCAACAGCTTTGGACAGAATTTTAATGTGACCATGATCCAGATGATCACCGGTTTCTGCTCTCTGATCAACGGCGGTTACTATTATGAGCCTCATATGGTGGATAAGATCACCAATGCAAGCGGAGCAACGGTGGAGAACATTGAACCGAGAGTGTTACGACAGACCATCTCCGAGAGCACTTCGGCGAAGATCAGACAGTACTGTCGTGCTACCGTTATGGAAGAGGGTGGTGACCGCAGAACCGGTAGAACCGCAAGACCTGCAGGTTATGCCATCGGCGGCAAGACCGGTACCGCAGAGACTATTCCCCGTAAAAACGGTGAGTATGTTGTATCCTTTATGGGATATGCACCGGCGGATGATCCCCAGATCGCCATTTATGTAGTCGTGGACCGTGCCAATGCATCCCCTCAGGATGATGCAAAGTTTGCAACCGGTATTGTACGAAATGTTCTGACGGAAGTGCTGCCTTATCTGAATATCTTCATGACGGAGGAACTGTCTGAAAAGGAGATTCAGGAACTGGCGGAGAAACAGATCGAGATTACGAATCAGTATACCCAGACTCCCGAGAACGGAGATGACCAGAGCACCGGAGACAATCAGACCGGAGACGCTCAGACCGGAGACGCTCAGACCGGAGATGATCAGTCCGGAGATTCCCAGAGTGGTGACGGAACCGGTGACGATACGACGACGGTTACGGAGGACTGGAGAAATTATCCCAAAGATCCAGCTACCGGTTATCTGGTAAGTCCGATCGACGGCGGTCTGATCGATCCCATTACGGGAGCGGATGTCGGCGGGAACGATACCATGGGTGACAGTCCCATTAACAATAATCTGCTGAATCAGCAGAATGAATAAACAAAACATACGAATAGCCTCACAGCAGGAGCAATAAAATGTAAAAAGCTCTTGTTGTGAGGTTTTTTTATGGCGGATCAGCAAAATCGTTTTTTTCATCGCAAAAAGATCATGACCATTTTTTTCATATGCGCACTGGTGCTTATCGGATTGTTTATGAGACTTTTGTATCTGATGGTGTGGAGGGCGGATTATTATGAGGAAGCGGCGACGAGACTGCATGAGAGAGAACGCAGCATAAAGGCGGCAAGAGGACGTATTTTGGACAGGAACGGAGTGGTACTGGCGGATAACAAGACGGTCTGTACCGTATCGGTGATTCATAATCAGATCACAGAACCGGAAAAGGTGATAGCCATGCTGGTAAAAGAGCTGGGAATTTCGGAGACGGAAGCGAGAAAACGTGTGGAAAAATATTCTTCCATGGAACGCGTCAAAAGCAATGTGGACAAGAGCATCGGTGACAGAATCCGGGAATATGATCTGGCGGGGGTGAAAGTGGATGAGGATTATAAGCGATACTATCCGTATGGGGACCTGGCCAGTAAAGTCCTGGGATTTACCGGAGGGGACAATCAGGGAATCATTGGACTGGAAGTGATCTATGAGGAAACACTGCAGGGCGAACCCGGTATGATTCTGACTGTGACGGATGCCAAAGGAATCGAGATAGACACAGCGGGGGAACGCCGGGTAGAGCCGGTGCCGGGATGGGATCTGCGGATCAGCATCGACCGTAACATCCAGGAGTATGCCGCGCAGCTGGCGGAACAGGCCTGCGCCACCAAAGAGGCGGACAGCGTCTACATCATCGCCATGGATCCGCGAAACGGAGAAATCCTGGCCATGGTCAATTATCCGGAATTTGACTTAAACGACCCTTACACGCTACCGGAACTGACTGAGTGGAAGGAGGACGGAAGCATTGCGGTGGTGGATCCGTCCACCCTGACTGCGGAACAGAAGCAGGAGAAGCTGAATGCCATGTGGCGCAACGGCTGCATCAACGATACCTACGAACCGGGTTCCACCTTCAAGATCATCACCGCCGCTGCGGGACTGGAGGCCGGAGTAGTCACACCGGAGAGCACATTTTCCTGTCCGGGATTCATCATTGTGGACGACCGAAAGATCCGCTGCCATAAGATCGGCGGACATGGCACACAGACATTTGTGCAGTGTATGCAGAATAGTTGTAATCCGGCACTGATCTCCGTAGGACTGCGTCTCGGTGTAGACAATTATTACAAATATTTTGAGCAATTCGGACTGAAAAAAAGAACCGGAATCGATCTCCCCGGGGAAGCAGCAACGATCATGCATAAAAAAGAAGACATGGGAAATGTGGAGCTGGCGACGGTGGCTTTCGGGCAGTCTTTTCAGATCACGGCGATCCAGCTGCTGACAACGGCATCCTCCATCATTAACGGAGGCAACCGGATCACTCCTCACTTGGGCATGGAAGCCCTGAACCGGGATGGCGAAGTGGAACAGGTTTTTACTTATCCTGTGGAGACAGGAATCGTATCGGAAGAGACTAGCGCAACTATGCGTTATATCCTGGAGACAGTGGTGTCGGAGGGCTCTGGTAGAAACGGACAGGTGCAGGGCTTTCGGGTGGGTGGTAAGACGGCGACCAGTCAGACGCTGCCCAGAGGCAGCGGACGTTATATTTCTTCTTTTATCGGATTCGCGCCTGCCGATGATCCACAGGTGATTGCCATCGCCATTATCAACAATCCCCAGGGAGTCTATTATGGAGGACAGGTGGCAGCACCTATTATAAGGCAGCTGTATGAAAATATCTTGCCTTATTTGGGACTGGAGAAGACGGAGGATACTGTTGTCGAAAATCATTGAATGAAAAAGGTTCCGGCGGATGAAAATTTGACAAAATCCGCTGGGGACACCCCTTATAATAATTCTGAAGGAGGGGTGTGATGCATTATGAACTATATTTAGACAGTATGTTCCTCCTGAATCTCGGTATGAATCTGTTACTTCTGATCATGGTAGACCACAGCACCTGCCGCACTGCCACGTGGTACCGGCTGCTGTGTGGAGCGGGAATCGGAGCGGTCTGCTATCTGCTCCCTTTTTTATGGAAGGGAGCGGCTCTACTTAAACTGCTGCTCTGTATGCTGCCCGGAACATTGTTGATGCTTACAGTAACATTCCGAATCCGGAATTGGCGTTCGCTATGGAGTTATTTTAGAAAGCAGATGTATGATACTTTCCTGCTCGGAGGAATTCTGGTGGCTGTGCTGAGGGGGATCCCGGCCGGAATACAGTATGTACCGGGAATTGTGCTTGCACTGGGACTGGGGGCTCTGACAGTGCAGCTGCTATTGTGGAGATACCGAAGAGAAACGGAGCTTGGAACTCATTGTGAGGTAGTACTCCGGGGTACGGAACAGACATTGTGTATCGCGGCGATTGTGGATTCCGGCAATACTTTGACGGAACCTATGAGCGGAGCCCCCGTATCTGTATTGGATGTGGTGACATTTCAGACTTTGTGGCCGGAGGGACTGCCGGATTTTCGGGTGATTCCTTACCACAGTGTCGGGAAAAAGAATGGAATTCTCTATGGATACAGGATTCCGCAGATGAAGATCCGGATCCATGGTGTGGAAAAAATATGCAGCGATGTGTGGCTGGCAGTAAGTGAAGAGGAAATCGCAGGAAGAGAGATTCCTATGCTGCTGCATCCGGCGCTGTTAAAAAAGACAGGAAAAGCAGGAAGGAGCAACTATGATCTTAAAGATAGCAATACCCGGGAAAATGCAATTCAAGATGATTCGCAGAGAACCGTTTCTGCGGCAGCGGAAAGGAGATATTCATTACATCGGAGGCGCAGAGGTCCTGCCACCGCCGCTTCCCACAGATCAGGAGAACCGGGTGATCGGTGATCTGGGAACGGAATATGAGGATGAAGCAAAGGCCATATTGATTGAACATAATCTCAGACTGGTCGTCTACATAGCCAAAAAGTTCGATAATACGGGAGTGGGCGTGGAGGATCTGATCTCCATAGGTACCATCGGACTGATCAAATCCATCAATACCTTCAATCCGGAGAAAAATATCAAACTGGCGACCTATGCCTCACGGTGTATTGAAAATGAGATATTGATGTACCTGCGGCGGAATAATAAGACGAAGATGGAAGTGTCCATCGATGAACCCCTAAATGTGGATTGGGACGGCAATGAACTTCTCCTGTCGGATATCCTGGGAACGGATGAGGATGTGATATACAGAGGGATAGAGAACGAAGTGGAGCGCAAGCTTTTAATGAATGCCGTAAGTAAGCTGTCGAACCGGGAGAAGACCATTGTACGGCTGCGGTTCGGACTGGGGACACCGGACGGACAGGAGATGACACAGAAGGAAGTGGCAAGCTTTCTTGGAATCTCCCAGTCCTATATTTCGAGGCTGGAAAAAAAGATCATGCGGCAGCTGAAAAAGGAGATCAGCCTGCATATTTGACTTTGCATTCGGGACGGATACATGATACTATAGAGATTACGGAGAGGAACTGTTCTCCGGGTTGTGGATGACAGATTTTAAGGACGAAGATACATGATACAGCGTGATGATATATTATCGATGGAATATTTAAAAAAGACGGAATTCACCGGATGCCATCAGGGGATGCGTTACCGCCTGGAACAGACACAGGCTCCGGAGGACCCCGAGGGCGGTAAAAAGCTTATGGTGACGGTATGGCCGGAGCCCTTTAATTATTTTAAGACCCCGGAGGAAAAAAAGAAAAGAGCATATTTTTCTTTTGACGAGGATGGCGTGGTGGATGCCGTCGGCTGGATGAATGACCGCTTATTCGAGGATAAGAAGATATGGGAGGAAGCACCTTCCCATTGGGATACCTATCAAATGTAAGGAAATAATAAGATGATGTTAAAATATATCATAAAGGATCTAAAGGAGACCCTGGCCTATCTTCCCTACGGGATCATGGCGGGTGCTGTTGTGGGACTGCTCCTGAACGGACTGAATGCCAGACGGGAGCGTAAGGGGAAGGATACTTTTCCCATGGCGGGACTCATGGCATTTTCTCTGTATCTGATGATCATTCTTGTGATCACTTTTTTCTCCAGAGAGGATGGCAGCCGGATCGGCATGGATCTGGAACTGTTCTCTACCTGGGGGACGAATGCGAGGAACCATGCGTTTGTCGTGGAAAATGTACTGCTGTTTATTCCCTATGGATTTATCTGTCCCTGGGCATTCCCATGGCTTCGGGGATTTTTTCGTAATACCTTTGCAGCATTTGTGACCAGCTTCGGTGTGGAGACGATCCAGCTGATCACCGGCAGGGGATATTTTCAGGTGGACGATATCCTGACCAATGTGCTGGGGGCTGTGATCGGGTATGTGATTTTCTGGCTGCTGCATCATATGATACAGGGATTCCACAGACCTGATCTCAGGCGGTAAGATAGCCCCGCATAGCTTTCAATGCATTTTTTTCGAGACGGGAGACCTGGGCCTGGGAGATGCCGATCATGTCGGCGACCTCGGTCTGGGTCTTTCCTTCGAAAAAGCGCAGAGAGATGATATGACGCTCTCTGTCGTTCAGACGTTTCATGGCTTCGCTGAGGGAGAGATGTTCTACCCACATCTCTTCCTTATTTTTTTTATCACTGATCTGGTCCATGACATAGAGGGTGTCGCCGCCGTCAGTGTAGACCGGCTCATAGAGACTCATGGGGTTCTGCATGGCATCTAAGGCATAGACGATGTCTTCCTTGGAGATACCCACCTCCGCGGCGATCTCTTCCACGGTGGGTTCCTTCAGGTTTTTTCTCGTCAGTGTGTCTTTTGCGTAAATTGCCTTATAGGCGGTATCCTTTAGGGATCTGGATACACGGATACTGTTGTTATCCCGTAAATATCTACGTATCTCACCGATAATCATTGGCACAGCATAAGTGGAAAATTTTACACCAAGTGTGGAGTCAAAGTTGTCAATGGCTTTGATCAGCCCGATGCAGCCGATTTGGAACAGATCATCCACGTTCTCCGCACTGCTCGAAAAACGTTTGATCACACTTAGGACCAGACGTAAATTTCCCTCAATATAGCTCTCGCGGGCAGCGGTATCTCCTTCGCGGATCTTCGCAAATAAAGCATCCTTGTCTGCCGCCTTTAACAAAGGCAGCTTTGCTGTATTGACACCGCAGATTTCCACTTTTCCCTGTACCATAGAGACCTCCCGATTACTGAATTTTGTGATAACAACAGTATTCACAGGACTGTGGAAGGATATACTTTGCCGGTAGAATTTCCAGTATTTGCCGAACAAACGGATGGGAAAGGCATATTATATATATATAGAAAGCAGGAGTACGCATATGCTTTTTTCCGAATTAAAATGCAAAGATGTGATCAATATCAGAGACTGTAAAAAGCTTGGGCATGTCTGTGATCTGGAGTTTGATGAGTGCAGCGGATGCATCTGTAAGATCATGGTGCCGGGTGGAAACCAGTGGCTGGGATTCCTGCGCTGTGAGCCCAATATTGTCATTCCTTACAAGGACATCCGGCAGATCGGTCCGGACATAATTTTAGTTGACATTAACTGCTGATTCTCTTATAATATCCGTATAAATAACACGTGGTTTTTAAGAGGAGGATGCCTATGAAATGTCCGTTCTGCAGCCATGAAAATACCAGAGTGATTGATTCGAGACCGGCGGAAGATAACAATTCCATTCGCCGTCGCCGTGTGTGTGATGAATGCGGCAAGCGATTCACCACTTACGAGAAGATCGAAACGATTCCGCTGATCATTATTAAAAAGGATAATAACAGAGAGGCGTATGACCGTGCCAAGATCGAGGCCGGAGTACTCAGAGCCTGCCATAAACGTCCGGTCAGCGCACAACAGATCACGACGTTGGTGGACGAGGTGGAGAACGAGATCTTCAACCGGGAAGAACGTGAGATCCCCAGCGGAACCATCGGTGAACTTGTGATGAATAAGCTGAAAGATCTGGATGCGGTAGCTTATGTCAGATTTGCTTCCGTATATCGGGAGTTCAAGGACGTGAACACCTTTATGGATGAATTAAAGAGTGTCCTGAATGACAAGAATCACAATTAAGTTCCGGAAGACTTAAGTTTTCGTAAAAACAGTCGATATTATAACTGAAAATACAGCCAGATAAAGTTGGAATTTCGCATGGTATGTGCGATATAGAAAAAAGAAGGACAAGGAGGTGAATACATGGGAATCGGCGGAATAGGCGGAGTGAACGGGATCAGCGGAATCGGCAGAATGCAGGATTACAGCATACAGATGCCGCAGCCGGCGAAGACAGTGATCGTGGAAGAGACCGGGGCAGAATCCCATGTAGCATCTTCGGAACAGATAAATTCCGGGAATCCCGGTGCGGCGAAGGAGGAAGCTCTGGTTCAGGAGCAGAAATCCAACGCACCGTTAGAGGACATCTCCATTACGTTCCACAAACAGGACGATTTCGGCTACATTGGCAGGGACAGCGATATCCATTCCCTGGATGTGGAGAAGGCAATCTCCGATATGCGTAAGGACCAGATCTTACAGCAGTACCAGTACTTTGTGGGAAGCAAAACGGTATTTACAGAATAGTTACCTCCGTCTGTCAGGCGTAAGCAAGACACCGGAGGTATTTTTTAATTTTTTCGGAAGAAGTGATACAGACAGAAAAAATAGATTCCGGCAAGTACCAGCTGGCTGACCAGAATCCCCCACAGATATCCCTGCATACCGATCACGGGAATGGCAAAAAATACGAACAGGAGCCGGATCAGAAGACAGACCACGTTGGAGGCAAAGATCCGTCCCGCCATGCCAAGACCCTGCAAAATGCTGGAGAGAGTGGTATCCAGATACAGAAAAGGACAGATGAAGCCCAGAGTCACGATAAAATGACCGGCCAGTTCACTGTGGAACAGTTCCGTTCCCATCCAGTCACCCAGAAACAGAAAGCCGCATAGACAACAGGCACCCATGAGACTGCAATACTTTACGGTGCGCAGGGTGGCGTTTATGACGGCTCCACGGTCTCCTTTGGCATGATTTTCGGAGATGGTGGGCAGGAGAAGCACCGCCACGGAGCCGGTAAGGGCGTTAGGAAAAAAGATCATGGGCATGGCCATGCCGGTAAGGACTCCGTATACACTTAAGGCTGTGGTGGTATCATAACCGTAGAGCAGAAGTTTCCGAGGAATGGAGACGGCTTCGATACTTTGTAAAATGTTCAGAACGATACGGTTGGCGGTCAGAGGCAGTGCCATACCAAGCAGATCCCGATAGACCGGAACAGAAGGACAGATATTTTGCAGGGAAAGAATACGATTGTCCGGATACAGATGTATGTACAGGCAGACCAGAGCGATCAGCATGGAAAAGATCTCGCCTACGGTGAGACCGAGAACCGCAGCATTGATGGAGGGAGTACGACCTTCTGCCAGATCGGCTCCGGTGACGAGAAAGACGCAGCTGACTCTTGCAAGCTGCTCTAAAAGCTGTGTAAGAGCAGGCACGGAAGCTTTCTTTTTCCCATAGAAATAACCGTTGATGCAGGCGTGCAGCGCGGCAAAGGGGACAGAGAAGGACAGGATCCGCAGCATGGGTACGGTACGGTGATCTTTTAATAGAAAAATACCGATAGGATCCGCAGAGAAAAACAAAATGGCATTTGTTACAAGAGACAGGGGTAAGGTGATACTGATCCCGGCCAGCAGCGGCTTTAAATTCCCGGAAGGGCGTTTGGCACTATCCGCCGCCACATATTTCGAAATGGCGGTCTGATATCCGGCGGCTGTAAGGGAAAAAGATAGGGATAATGCCGGACTGAGCAGCTGATAGATGCCCATTCCCTCTTCACCGAAGAGCCTGGACAGATAGATACGGTAGAAAAATCCAATGACACGGGTGATAAGGCCGGTTGCAGTCAGAATGATAGTACCGAAGATCAGGGGATGACGTTTGGCATGTTTCATAAGCGGATTTTTTGACCCTTTTGGCTTAAAGATCTTGCAAAAGTATATTCCGATGACCTTGTTGACAGAACAGTAAAGTGAATGCTATCATGAATAGCAGTAAAATGTGCATGATCAGTTACAAGATATGCAGAAATGAGGCAATATGATATATTTAGATAATGCAGCGACTACGAAAACAGCACCGGAGGTCGTAGATGCGATGCTCCCGTATTTCAGTGAATATTACGGCAATGCCAGCACCATTTACAGTCTGGGCGCCGAGAGCAAAAAGGCTATGGATCATGCTCGCCAGACCATCGCGGACAGCCTGGGAGCGAAGCCGGAAGAGATCTATTTTACCGCCGGTGGTTCGGAGTCCGACAACTGGGCATTAAAAGCCACCGCAGAAGCTTATGCTTCTAAGGGAAAACATATTATTACCACGAAGATCGAGCACCATGCCATTCTCCATACCTGTGAGTATCTGGAGAAGAGAGGCTTTGAGATCACCTATCTGAATGTGGACAGAGACGGACTGATCAGCTTGGACGAGCTGAAAGTAGCCATCCGCCCCGATACTATTCTGATCAGCGTGATGTTTGCCAACAACGAGATCGGTACCATCGAGCCCATCGCCGAGATCGGTGAGATCGCAAAGGAGCATGGCGTATTGTTTCATACCGATGCGGTACAGGCGTATGCACAGGTTCCCATTCATGTGGATGAGATGCATATTGACATGCTCAGTGCCAGCGGTCATAAATTAAACGGTCCCAAGGGAATCGGCTTTTTATATATCCGTAAAGGAGTGAAGATCCGTTCTTTTGTACACGGCGGAGCGCAGGAGAGAAGCCGCAGAGCCGGTACAGAGAACATCCCCGGCATCGTGGGACTGGGGGCAGCCGTAGAGCGTGCTATGCGTATTATGGACAGTAAGACCCGCAAGGAGATCGAACTGCGTGATTATCTGATCGGACGTCTGGAGAACGAGATCCCTCATTGCTGGCTGAACGGTCACCGCACGAAGAGACTTCCGAATAATATCAATTTCTCCTTCCTGTTTATCGAGGGAGAATCCATGCTGATCATGCTGGATATGAAGGGAATCTGTGCTTCCAGCGGATCTGCATGTACTTCCGGATCCTTAGATCCTTCCCATGTGCTGTTAGCCATTGGTTTAAAGCATGAGGAAGCCCACGGTTCCTTACGTCTGACCTTGTCTGAGGATAGCACGAAGGAAGAGATGGATATCGTAGCGGAAGAAGTGAAGAAAATCGTCCAGAGACTGCGGGATATGTCTCCTTTATATGAAGATTTTCTGAAAAGTCAGAAGAACAACTAAGCAAGAAAGAAGAGGATAACAGATACATGTACAGTGAAAAAGTAATGGATCACTTTCAAAACCCCAGAAATGTCGGGGAGATCGAGGATGCCAGCGGCGTAGGTACTGTGGGTAACGCCAAGTGCGGAGATATTATGAGAATGTTCCTGGACATTGACGAGAACGGGATCATCAGAGAGGCAAAGTTCAAGACCTTCGGTTGCGGTGCTGCCGTAGCTACCAGCTCCATGGCTACCGAACTGGTAAAGGGCAAGACCATCCAGGAAGCTTTGCAGGTAACGAACAAGGCGGTAATGGAGGCTCTGGACGGACTGCCTCCCGTAAAGGTACACTGCTCACTTTTGGCAGAGGAAGCCATCCATGCAGCTCTGTGGGATTATGCGGAGAAGAACCACATCACCATTGAAGGCCTGCAGAAGCCCAAGAACGATATCAGTGAGGGCGAAGAAGAGGAAGACTATTAAGATCTATGAAGAAAAAAGTAGTGGTTGGCATGTCCGGAGGCGTGGATTCCTCCGTGGCAGCCATGTTATTAAAAAAACAGGGTTATGATGTGATCGGAGTTACCATGCAGATCTGGCAGGACGAGGAGGAAGCGGTGAAGGAAGCCAATGGCGGATGTTGCGGATTGTCTGCGGTGGATGACGCCAGAAGAGTGGCAGAGAGACTGGAGATTCCTTATTATGTCATGAACTTTAAAAAAGAGTTCAAGTGTCATGTCATGGATTATTTTGTGGACGAGTATTTAAGAGGGCATACACCGAATCCCTGCATCGCCTGCAACCGTTACGTGAAATGGGAATCCCTGTTACAGAGGAGCTTAGAGATCGGCGCGGATTATATTGCCACGGGACATTATGCGAGGATCGACAGACTGCCAAACGGTCGTTTTGCTATCCGCAATTCCGTTACGGCGGCGAAGGACCAGACCTATGCGCTGTATAATCTGACCCAGGATCAGCTTTCACATACTCTGATGCCGGTGGGAGAATACACCAAGGATGAGATCCGTGCCCTGGCAGAGGAGGCGGGACTTCCGGTGGCGCATAAGCCGGACAGTCAGGAGATCTGTTTCGTGCCGGACAATGATTATGCTTCTTTTATTGACAGAGAAGCTGGCGAAAAAGTGCCGGGACCGGGCAATTTTGTCACGGAGGACGGTAGGATACTGGGGCATCATAAGGGGATTACCCATTATACCTTAGGACAGCGCAGAGGATTGGAACTCCCCATGGGAGAGAGGGTGTTTGTTACAGCCATCCGCCCCGAGACCAATGAGGTGGTGATCGGTTCCAATCAGGAACTTTTCACGGATAAAGTATTATGTGAAAATGTGAATTATATGGCAGTGGAGAATATCACAGAACCCGTCAGAGTACTGGCGAAGATCCGTTACAACCATAAGGGAGAGTACGGAACCCTTACCAGACAGCCGGACGGCAGAGTGCTTTGTACTTTTGATGTACCGGTGCGTGCCGCTACACCGGGACAGGCTATGGTGTTCTATCAGGGCGAACATGTACTGGGCGGCGGGACCATTGTCCTGTAGGAAAACAGGGATCACTATTTTACAATAGTGGTCCTATATTTTTATCACGACACGTAACATCAACAGCGGGGGCGTGCATATAATAGAAGAAAGCTTTTATAATTCACAGGAGAGACTATGGATTATCGATTTTCGTTTCAGAGACCTATGAGAAGAAACAGCTTCTGTTCCATGAAGGGAACGATCGTGGATCTGGTGCCGGCAGGGCAGGGCGGTCGCAGAGCTGATGGATGCCTGCTATTTGCCGCTATCGAGGATACGGATGGCAATACCGTGAACTTTTTTATCAACCCCGATACCTATGTGGTGGATTTTACTACGTTGTCAGTGGGAATGATGGCAACCTTCTGGTATCGCAACGATGCGCCCATGCCCCTGATCTATCCGCCTCAGTATACGGCAGTGGTAGTGGCTGAAGAGAGAAGCGACCGGAATGTGGATGTGAGCTACTACAGCAATTCCCTGGTCAATGAGGAGCAGACATTGCAGCTGAATCTGGATGGCACAGTGGATGTGCGTACCGTGAACAACCAGTATTTCCAGGCGAGTCCCGCGAACCATAATCTGGTGGTCATCTATTCCTCTTCCACGAGAAGCATTCCTGCCCAGACCACGCCGTCTACAGTGGTGGTACTGTGTGACAGAAACTGTGGTTAGGCAGACAAAAGAGGACAGTTGTAGTCCATAGACCTATTGAGATTTTTGCAAAAATGTTATACCATAAAACAATCCCCCATAGAATACATTCATGGCTGTCTGTGCGCAGTGCAGGCAGTCTGTAAGGGGGGAGATTACTTATGATCTGGCAGAACGAAAGAGAAAAGAGGATATTATGGGTAAGAAAAAGCAGATGCGTTCTGAAGTAAAAGGGAATGTGAAAAACAGCATAGGAAGAATTGCGTTTGCAGCATTGGCTGTGCTCTTACAGATCGGCTGGATACTGATATTGATGATCAAACTGTATCAGTATTCTTCAGTGATCTCTCTGCTGACCAGCCTGTTTGCGCTGGTAGTGGCGCTCAGGATTTATGGAAAACATACCAATGCCGCATTTAAGATGCCCTGGATCATTGTAATATTGGCATTTCCTGTGTTCGGTCTGTGTATTTACGGATTGTTCGGACATAAAGAGGCTATGCATAAAATCATCCGGAAATTTGAGGATGTGGATGCACAACTGATTCCTCTGAATGTTCAGGATGAGACAATATTGCAGCAGCTGGAGCAGGAAGATCCTCTGCTGGCAAATCAATGCCATTATATCTGGAAGTATGGTAATTATCCGGTGTATGATACGACAGCCGTGAAATTCTATCCGGAAGCTTATCTGGGATACGAGGAACAGCTTAAGGAGCTGGAGAAGGCAAAGCACTTTATATTCCTGGAATATCATGCCATAGAGGAGGCGGAGGCTTTTGCACGGCTGAAGGATGTATTGGCAAGAAAGGCTGCCGAGGGCGTGGAAGTCCGTATTCTGTACGACGATGTGGGCTGTATCGGCTTTTTGGATAAAAGCTTTATAGACCGCATGAATGCCATCGGTGTACAGTGCCGGGTATTTAACTATGTAGTGCCCTTTTTAAATATTTTCATGAATAACCGCGACCATCGCAAGATCATGGTCATCGACGGAAAAGTAGGATTCACCGGTGGATATAATCTGGCAGATGAGTATTTTAATATCACGCATCCTTACGGCTACTGGAAGGATACCGGTGTGAAGCTGACCGGCAGAGCGGTACAGAATTTTACCATGATGTTTTTGGAAATGTGGAATGTTATGGGACAGGCGGATACAGATTATGAAAAGTATCTGAAGGCATCGCAGGAAGGTGCGGAAGATGGAAATCTGCAGAAGGCATCCGGCTATGTACAGCCCTATGCGGATTCTCCACTGGACGGAGAGCCGGTGGGTGAGAATGTCTACCTGAACCTGATCAAGACGGCGAAGAAACGCCTCTATGTGGCAACTCCTTATCTGATCATCAGTGATGAGATGACGAGAGAGCTGGGACTGGCGGCAAAACGTGGCGTGGATGTACGGGTATTTACCCCGGGTATTCCGGATAAAAAAATCATTTACGGTGTGACCAGATCCTATTATTCCGGACTGGTGCGCCAGGGTGTGCGGGTTTATGAATATACCCCGGGCTTTTTGCATGCGAAGCAGATGCTGTGTGATGGGGATACGGCGACCGTCGGTACTATCAATATGGATTACCGGAGCCTGTATCATCATTTTGAAAACGGTGTGTGGATGCACGGCTGTGATGCCATCCGGGATATTGAGGCGGATTTTGATAAGCTGTTACAGGATAGTGAGGAAGTCACCGATAAATACCGGGATGGAAGAAAAAATATGGCAGTGAGAGGCTGGCAGTGTATCATGCGCCTGATCGCGCCGCTATTGTAACAGACATAATAACGGAAAGCTGGAGATCACGATGAAAATACTGGTCAGTGCCTGTCTGCTGGGCGAAAACTGTAAATATAACGGGAAAAATAATTACAGCGAGCGTGTGGCAAAATATCTGGAAGGGCATGAGGTGATCCCGGTATGTCCTGAGGTGCTGGGAGGACTTCCGACCCCGAGGGATCCTTCGGAGATCGTGAGCGGCGAGGTCATAAACTGTAAAGGCGTAAATGTGGACAGGCAGTTTCGGGAAGGCGCAGAGGAGGCTCTGCGGATCGCCAAAGAGAATGGCATCGATCTGGCAATCTTACAGTCACGAAGCCCCAGCTGCGGCGTAAAGCAGATTTATGATGGAAGATTTACCGGTAAACTCATCCCCGGACAGGGAGTATTTGCACAATTGCTGGAAAAGAACGGCTTCCGGGTGATGGACTGTGAGGAAATATAATGGCAAAAATATTATTGTTTGGCGTGAGTACACAAAAAGACCGGGCTGTGCGTGTGGCAGCGGAGAAAATAGGTGTGGATGTGACGGCGGTGAACCGCAGGGACTATGGACAGAAGATCGGAACACTGGCGGAAATCAGCGGTTTTCATAAGAATGGAAAAATATATAACGGTCCTGATTTTGCAATGGAAATGCTGGTGTTTTCCGGAATGGATTCGCAACAGGTGGATGCATTCCTGGCAGAATATAAGGCAACCGGCTTACCACCGGTTGCCCTGAAGGCGATTGTGACACCGTATAATGTCTCATGGACAGCGGATGCGTTGCTTCGCGAGCTGATGAAGGAACACATTCAGCTTGGAGGATAGGGAATAAAGAAAATTACAGCTTGTGATATTCCGGGCTGCGTTTTTCATAGATCGTATAATATTTGAAACCGCACAGCTGCAGAATCTCGGAGGCCAGATCCAGATAGGATCCTACATCCTGTGCTTTGTGGGCATCACTGCCAACGGTAATGATCTCGCCGCCCAGTTCGTGATAGCGGCGGAGAACATCGGTACAGGGATGAGGCTGTCTGAGACCATAGCGGAAGCTTCCGGTATTCAATTCCAGGCCCTTGCCACTGTGAACCAACAGTTCCAGAATCGGATCGATGGCATCCTTATATTTATCGTAGGAGTAATTTTTGTCCTTGGAAGGCGCCACACGGACGATATAATCCAAGTGCCCTAAGACGTCATAATCGTCATGGCATTTCAGATTTTCCAGCGTCTCTGCAAAATAAGCACGGATGGCTTCCTCCTCGGAGGAAAACTTCTCAAAATATTCGGGGTAATAGGGATCCATTCCCCGGCACAGATGGGTAGAGCCAATGACGAAATCAAAATCATAGGCGGAAGTAAAATCTTCGTCTTGGTCGGCCAGATGCGGCTGCAAGCCTAATTCCACACCGAAGAGAACCCGCATTTTCCCTTCGTATTTGGCGCGACAGCGGAGGATGTCATACAAATAAGAATCTGTATTCAGCAAAAAGATACTGCCGGGACCTTCCTCAGTGCGTGGATAATCAAAATCGTTATGCTCGGTGAAACACATGGTTTCCAGTCCAAGAGAGATCCCTTTATCGATCATCTCCGGCATGGGAGCCTTTGAATCTCCGGAAAAAGAAGAGTGAAGATGACAATCTGCTTTGATAGACATATTTTTTATCCTTTCTGGTTATCATTCTGTTGTAAGTCATTTACAGAGTACAGTATAGCAAAAAACGGAGCAAAAATCATACCATTTCTAAACAAACTGTAAAATTTACCACAAAATCACAAATATTTTGCATTTACATCTTGAATTATAAAGAGGAATTAGGTAAAATGAATTTGCTGATAAAATTTTGACAATCTGTGAATCACAGTAAGTCAAAAGATATAAAATTAATATTTTAGGAGGAAACTAAAATGGCAGTAAGAGTAGCAATTAATGGTTTCGGCCGTATTGGTCGTCTTGCATTCAGACAGATGTTCGATGCAGAAGGATATGAAGTAGTAGCAATCAACGATTTAACCAGCCCTAAGATGCTGGCACATCTGTTGAAGTATGATTCTTCTCAGGGTGTTTACAAGTATGCAAGCACCGTTGAGGCTGGCGAGGACAGCATCACCGTTAACGGCAAGACCATCACCATCTACAAAGAGGCTGACGCAAGCAAGCTTCCCTGGGGTGAATTAAAGGTTGATGTAGTTCTGGAGTGTACCGGATTCTACACCTCTAAGGAGAAGGCTTCCGCACATATCACTGCCGGTGCCCGTAAAGTTGTTATTTCTGCTCCCGCAGGTAACGACCTTCCTACCATCGTATACAATGTTAACCACAAGACCCTGAAGCCCGAAGATACCGTTATCTCCGCAGCTTCCTGCACCACCAACTGCTTAGCACCTATGGCTAAGGCTCTGAACGATTGCAGACCTATCATGAGCGGTATCATGACCACTGTTCACGCTTATACCGGTGACCAGATGATCCTTGACGGACCTCAGAGAAAGGGCGATCTGAGAAGAAGCCGTGCAGGCGCTTGCAACATCGTTCCCAACTCTACCGGTGCAGCTAAGGCAATCGGCCTGGTAATTCCCGAACTGAACGGTAAGCTGATCGGCTCCGCTCAGCGTGTTCCGACCCCTACCGGTTCTACCACCATTCTGGTAGCAGTAGTTAAGGGCGCTGTAACCAAGGAAGAGATCAACGCAGCAATGAAGGCTGCTTCTACCGAGTCCTTCGGTTACAACACCGATGAGATCGTATCTTCCGATATCGTAGGCAGCACCTACGGTTCCATCTTCGATGCAACTCAGACCATGGTTGCTCCTATGGAAGATGGCAATACTCAGGTACAGGTTGTATCCTGGTATGATAACGAGAACAGCTACACCTCTCAGATGGTTCGTACCATCAAGTATTTCAGCGAGTTAGCATAAGCCGACAGGCGTTAACGCGTAAAGACCTATCAGGGTCCGGTCTTACAAGGACCGGGCCCTTTTTAGATACTAAAATAATTGGAGGTTAATACCATGGGATTAAATAAGAAATCTGTAGATGACATTAACGCAAAGGGAAAGAGAGTCCTGGTAAGATGCGACTTTAACGTTCCCTTAAAGAACGGTGAGATCACTGACGATACCCGTATCGTTGCAGCTCTGCCTACCATCAAGAAGCTGATCAATGATGGCGGCAAGGTAATTCTTTGCTCTCATCTGGGTAAGGTAAAGAATGGCCCCAACGAAGGCGAATCTCTGGCACCTGTTGCCAAGAGACTGTCCGAGAAGCTGGGCAAAGAGGTTACTTTCGTAGCTGACTACAATGTAACCGGCGAAGCAGCTACCAAGGCTGTTGAGAACATGAAGGAAGGCGACGTTGTTCTGCTTCAGAATACCCGTTTCCGTGGCGCAGAAGAGACCAAGAACGGTGAGAAATTCAGCAAAGAACTGGCTGACCTGGCTGATCTGTATGTATGTGATGCATTCGGCTCTTCTCACAGAGCACATGCTTCCGTAGCAGGCGTTACCAAGTTCATCACCGCTAAGGGTGGTCAGAACGTAGTAGGTTACCTGATGGAGAAGGAGATCAACTTCTTAGGTAAGGCTGTAGAAGATCCCGTAAGACCTTTCGTAGCTATCCTGGGTGGTGCAAAGGTTGCAGACAAGCTGAACGTTATCTCCAACCTGTTAGAGAAGTGTGATACCCTGATCATCGGTGGTGGTATGGCTTACACCTTCTTAAAGGCAAAGGGATATGAAATCGGTAAGTCTCTGGTAGATGATACCAAGATCGACTACTGTAAGGAAATGATGGAAAAGGCTGAGAAGCTGGGCAAGAAGCTGTTACTGCCTGTTGATTCCGTAACCATCGCTGATTTCCCTAACCCGATCGATGCTCCTGTTGAGGTTCAGGTATATGATGTTACCAACATGCCCGCAGACAGAGAGGGATGCGATATCGGACCCAAGACTGCAGCTCTGTATGCTGAGGCTGTTAAGACTGCTAAGACCGTTGTATGGAACGGACCTATGGGCGTATTCGAGAATCCTACCCTGGCAGCAGGTACCATCGCTGTAGCGAAGGCTCTGGCTGAGACCGATGCAACTACCATTATCGGTGGTGGTGACTCCGCAGCAGCTGTTAACCAGCTTGGTTTCGCTGACAAGATGAGCCACATCTCTACCGGTGGCGGAGCTTCCCTGGAGTTCCTGGAAGGCAAAGAGCTTCCCGGCGTGGCAGCAGCAGACGACAAATAAGCAGATGTTGTGAAGGCAACGCCGTGAGTTGCCGCAGCAGACGATAAGGAATAAGTTATTCTGAGGAGAATGCCTCAGGCATTCTCCGGTATACAATAAGAACGATAAAAAATAAGAGGTGTATGGTTATGGCAAGAAAGAAGATCATTGCCGGCAACTGGAAGATGAACATGACTCCCAGCCAGGCAGTAGAACTGATCAATACTTTAAAGCCCCTCGTAGCAAATGATGAAGTAGACGTACTGCTGTGCGTTCCCGCAATCGACATCATTCCCGCTATGGAGGCAGCAAAGGGTTCCAATATCATGATTGGTGCCGAGAATATGTATTTCGAGGAGAAGGGTGCTTTCACCGGCGAGATTTCTCCCGCAATGTTAGATGATGCAGGTGTGAAGTATGTGATCATCGGTCACTCCGAGAGAAGAGAGTACTTTGCAGAGACTGACGAGACCGTGAACAAGAAAGTCCTCAAGGCTTTCGAACATGGCATTACTCCCATCATCTGCTGTGGTGAGACTTTGACGCAGAGAGAGCAGGGTGTTACCATCGACTTCATCCGTCAGCAGATCAAGATCGCATTCCTGAATGTAACTGCCGCACAGGCAGCAACCGCTGTGATCGCATACGAGCCCATCTGGGCGATCGGTACCGGCAAAGTAGCTACTACCGAGCAGGCACAGGAAGTATGTAAGGCAATCCGTGAGTGCATCGCTGAGATCTATGATGATGCAACCGCAGCAGCTATCCGTATCCAGTACGGCGGATCCGTATCTGCTTCCAGCGCTCCCGAACTGTTTGCACAGGCTGACATCGACGGTGGTCTGGTAGGTGGCGCTTCCCTGAAGGCTGACTTCGGACAGATCGTAAACTATAAGTAATAGAACAATTGCACAAAAAATAAGGGCTCAAAACCCTTGAAAAAAGAGGATTCTTTGTTGAAAGCCAACAATGGAATCCTCTTTTGTTATGTTATATAATCTAATAAGTATCACCTTTTTCTATCACTAAACTATCATCAGGAATGGCGGGTTATGCCATTTTCTTACGTAGATTACGGCAGATAGATTAAAATGAATGTGGTTGCGGCTGGGGATTAATACGGTATAATTTCAGTATTTGGAAGTCTGAGACACATGGAAAGGCAGGGAACGCTTTATGAAATATGTATTTACAAATGGAAAAATCTTAAACGGTACAAAAGACATGCAGGTACAGGAGGGGCAGGTCATTCTGGTGGGAAATGAGAGGATTACAGAGATTCTGCCAGCGGAAGAAGCCGGGAAACGAAACCTGAAGGCTTCCGGGTATGAAGAGATCGACCTGCAGGGAAAATATATCCTGCCCGGACTGATCAATATGCATGTACATCTGGCGGGTAACGGAAAGCCGCAGAAGAAGCAGAGAGACAATGAAGCGTTGGTGAAAAAGATCATGAGCAATGGTCTGACCAAAGCGATCGCCTATCACATGGTCTGTGGCTTTGCCAAAGACGAGCTGTACAGTGGTGTGACCACAATCCGTACCGTGGGAGGCCTGGGAGATTTTGATACCAGACTGCGGGATGACATTGCCGCAGGCAAAAAGCCAGGGCCCAGAATCCTCGCAGCGAACGAAGGCATCTCTGTCCCCGGCGGACATATGGCCGGCTCCGTGGCAATCGCGGCAGGCAGCATCGAAGAAGCTTTGCAGCATTTGGAAATTGCCAAAGCACAGAAGGTGGATCTGGTAAAACTCATGATCACCGGCGGCGTACTGGATGCGAAAGAAAAAGGGGTGCCCGGTGAATTAAAAATGGCTCCCGAAATGGTAAAGGCAGTCTGCGATAAAGCGCATGCCATGGGATATAAGGTAGCGGCTCATGTGGAGTCTCCTAAGGGGGTAAAAGTTGCTCTGCAGAATGGGGTAGACTCTATCGAACACGGTGCAAAAGCGGACGAAGAGATGATAGCGCTTTTTAAGGAACACAATGCATTTCTGTGTACTACATTGTCTCCGGCGCTTCCTTATGCACTGTTCGATCGTTCCATTACTAATGCTTCCGAAGTGGAACAGTTTAACGGCAATGTGGTATTTGAAGGTATCATTGACTGTGCGAAGGCGGCGATTGCCAACGATATTCCTGTGGTACTGGGCAATGATGTGGGATGCCCCTGGATCACCCAGTATGATTTCTGGAGAGAATTGTACTACTTCCACAAGTATGTGGGAGTCTCCAATACTTTTGCACTGTACACCGCTACCTGCCGGGGCGCCGAAATGGCAGGCATCGGAGATATCACCGGTACACTGGAACCCGGTAAATGCGCGGATATGATCGTGGTGGAGAAGAATCCTTTGGAGGACATAAGGGCACTTCGTAATGTGGATATGGTTGTGTCGCAGGGGAAAGTGCTCCGTTCCCCGAAGGTGAAGAAAAAGCAGATCGTAGAGACGGAACTGGACAAATTTTTATAAGGAAATAGCATATGACTTTTGATAAATTAGAGAAAAATCTTATGGATGTGATCCAGGAGGAACAGGCTAAGTTAGGGTTTCGCAGAGAGAAAATCCGCCTGTATTATCCTTTAACTACATTGAATCATTTACTGGATACTGAGGATACGGCCGAACAGATGGAAATCACACTTGCCGGACAGCCGGAGAGTATGACGCGGAAGCTTGGAAACCTTGATGTTACCCGCAGAGGAGACCGCTTCTGTCTCTGTATTCCGGAGGAGGGCAGTGCTTATGTCCATGAGCATTTTGCGGAGACAGGATTTATCTATGAATTGATCCGGCTGATCGGTGAACATGATTGTAAGCTCGAGGATATACGACGGTTATTTTTAAGTCACTCCGAGAATATTTATGTGGAAGAGATGCAGGGTGAGGATTTTGATGTTATGATCCGTTTCCCGGAAGGGATGGGGGACCCTTATTGCTATTGCTTTCGTGACGAAGGGTGTCATGTGATCTATCACCGTTTTCTGCCGGAAGATTATGCGGAGCTGATGAAAGCGTGAGATAGCAGGGGAGCGAACGATAAGAAAAGATTAAGTGCAATTTTAGCATATGGAAATACGTCAGAATGTATGGTAAGATATAGGAAGTTCCATTAAGAAAAATGTCGTAAAAGGCAGAAGGCGAGGGGTAAGATGATCTTTAAGTGTAAAAACTGTGGCGGTAATGTGGTCTACAGCCCGGAGAGAAAGAAAATGTTCTGTCCTTTCTGTGAGAGCGAGGACAGTGAAGAACGCCAGGATGGCGTGATCGAGACGAGCGGTGACGAAAACAGTATTGCGTCGGAAGCGTCCCAAGCAGCAGGAGCAGATCAACCGAAAGGAAAGCTGTCGGCAGCCGAAGGGGAAGCCCTGAAAAAGGTGAATAAGGTATGTCCAAACTGTGGTGGTGAAATACCAATGACAGCGAGTACCTCCGCAACTCAGTGCCCCTACTGCGACAACTATGTGATCGTAGACGATCAGATAGCCGGAAGCTATACACCGCATATGCTGATACCGTTCCGTATGGGTAAGGAAGGCTGCAAAAAGCTGATCCGTGATAAATTTGAAAAATGTATTTTTGCACCGACAGATTTTCTGTCTGAGGTGAGACTGAATGGTATCCACGGTGATTATGTACCATTCTGGTTTTATGATTATGATACCAATTGTACATTCCACGGAGAAGGTACCAAGGTGCGTAGCTGGACTACCGGTAATACCCAATATACCGAGACTTCTTATTATGATATTGTCCGGGATATGGATATTAATTTTGACAATATTCCGGTGGATGCATCCATCGGAATGCCGGATGATGTCATGGATCTGATGGAGCCTTTTGATTATAAGGAACTTCAGGAGTTCAAACCGGAGTACCTGTCCGGATTTTACAGTGAGCGTTACAATATGACCTCCGATCTGGTGGAGAGCCGGGCGAAGGCGAAGATGCAGGAAGATGCGCAGAAGATGCTGCATGACAGCTATTCCGGTTATTCCAGCGTCCGCAAACTGGGAGAAAATATCAGCGTAACAGGCAGTGAGGTAAATTATGGACTTCTGCCGGTATGGAAGTATGATTATACCTATAAAGGGAAAGAGTATCCTTTCTATGTGAACGGACAGACCGGTAAACTGGTAGGTACCGCACCGATTTCCAAAGCAAAGGTGTGGGCTTACGCAGGAACACTTGGTGTGACACTGGCGGCAATTTTATGCATGGTAAATGCGATTGCCAGTCTGCTGTAGAGATTATGAGGGAAGGATAACGGGACAATGGAAAAAGATATTAAGAGAGAAGCACTGAGACAGTACTTCAAATATTTTAAAATATGGTTTATCATTGCCGGAATATTGGCAGTGATCACTATCGGAGCGGCAGTTGTTCATGCACTTACGCCTAAGCCCGTACGGGGCAACAGTCAGGAGCCCACAGAGCGTGTATATGACTATGCGGATATGTTGACGGATGAAGAGGAGCAGAGTCTGCGGGAATATATTGCGGAGTGTGAGGAGAAGATTCAGGCAGATATCGTCATCGTAACAATCTCCGAATCGGTAGAATATGATCTGCAGGATCCGGATCTTCCGGAGGCATTTCATGCGAAGGAGGTCGGCAGCACCGACTGGAGCACTGCTATGAGAGATCTGGCAGATAACTTCTATGATTACAATAATTACGGATATAACAAGGTACATGGCAACGGCGTTCTGCTTCTGGATAATTCCTATGAGGGACAGAAGGGAAGCTGGCTGTCCACCTGCGGAAATGTCTATGATTATTTTGGTGATTATGAGATCGACCAGGCATTGTATGCAGTGGATGACTACATAGACGAAAGCCCCTACAGAGCATATAAGAATTGTATCAGTTATGTGACCCGGACCATGGAGGAGAGCCAGGAAAGCATGCCTATGACATTTGCTCCCTGGATCCTGGTAGGACTTGTGGTCGCTCTGATCTATGCAGCGGTGAATCTGCATCAGAACAAAGCAAAGGATACTACCGCAACGAACCAGTATGTCGACGGTAAAAAGCCAAAGATCAACGATACCAGAGATCAGTATCTGCGTAAGAATGTGGTTACCAGAAGAATCGAGACCAGCAGTAGCAGCGGCGGAAGCAGCCACCACAGCGGAGGTCATGGCGGAAGCCACAGAAGCAGCAGCGGTGTCAGCCATGGCGGTGGTGGACACAGAAGATAACAAATATGTGCGGGCTTATCGCCCGCACATATTAAATTGCACAATAAAAGCACCTACATGACGGTATAGGTGCTTTTTGTATGCCTTAAATTCTGTATCAGTTCAAGAAAAATTAAGCCATTCCGTTAACAGCTTTGCTCAGACGGGAAATCTTTCTTGCCACGTTGTTCTTGTGGTAAACGCCCTTAGAAGCAGCCATCTCGATGGTCTTGGTAGCAGCGGTCAGTTCAGCCTTTGCAGCTTCCTTGTCGCCGGACTCAACTGCGGCGTATACCTTCTTGATAGCGGTCTTAACGCCGGAACGGATAGCTTTGTTTCTGTCAGCTCTTGTGCGGGATACTAAAATTCTCTTTTTTGCAGATTTAATGTTAGCCAAGTCGTACACCTCCATAATGTATACAATAAAATTATAATTTACAAGAAATGTTTCACTTTAGCCAGACACGGAAGACTAACGTAAACATACTATTGTAGTTTAGACAATCTGCCGCCTTTTGTCAATACATATTTTGCGTTTTTTTGTAAAAAATATATTGCCAAGAAAGGCAGGCAGAGAGTGTAAAATGGATAATTTTCAGATCAGAACGGACCTTGCCCTGGAGGCAAGAGAAAGCGTCAACGAGGAAGAAAGTAAATTACGGGGTGTGTCGGTGGAAGAACACTACGAGGAAGAGGCGGATCTTCGTATCACTAAGGTTACGATCGATACGAAAAATGCAGAGAAAATGCTGGGAAAACCCATGGGAGTCTATGTGACGATGGAGGCTCCGGCGATGGTGGAGCCGGATGATGATTATCATCGGGAGATTTCAGAAGCACTGGCGGAAGAACTTCTGAAAATGATGCCGCAGGAACAGGAAGAACAGTCGGTACTGGTGGTGGGCCTGGGCAACAGGGAAGTGACTGCGGATGCACTGGGACCTCAGGTGATAGATAACCTCCTGATCACCAGACATGTAGTGAAAAATTATGGTAAGGCAGCATATAACTGCACCCGGATGAATCTTGTCAGCAGCATTGAGCCGGGAGTCATGGCCAAGACCGGCATGGAGACAGCGGAAATCATAAGCGGAGTTGTAAAAGAGACTGGACCGGATGTACTGATCGTTGTGGATGCGCTGGCTGCCCGCAGTACCAGAAGACTGAACCGAACGATCCAGATTACCAATACCGGGATCCAGCCGGGCTCCGGTGTGGGAAATCATCGTAATGCACTGACACAGGAAACGCTGGGAGTGCCGGTGATAGCTATAGGAATTCCTACGGTAGTGGATGCAGCTACCATTGTAGGGGATGCCCTGGAAAAACTGATGAGTGGCGAGAAGGAATTTGATGCGGTGAAATATATGGGACAGCATAGAATGGCATTTGCGGAACTGAACAATATGTATATGACGGGAAAAGATATTGATTCTGTAGTGAAGAGGGTCAGCTATACTGTGTCCGAAGGAATCAATATAGCCATGGAAAAATCATTTGTGGTATAACGAATCAAAGAAAACGTGCCGGCATATATATAGGGGAGAACGTATGGGAAGGGGAGTGGCGGCGGTAAAATGAGTCAAAGGAACATGCATCGGACGGCGTTGCTCCTTATGGTCGGAAGCGGCATTTTGCTGACGGCCGGAAACGGAACGGATGCTTATCCGATCGTTGGGTATTCTCAGGCGGTTGCAGCCTCTGAAGACAGCACGGGAATATTGCTGGAACAGTCGGTACAGGGACTGGTGCCCCTGCTGGGATACGGAGATATTCGGGAAACGCGGACACAGCCGCCGGAGGATGAGTCTACGTGGCATACACTGACAACGGAAGAATTGTTGGGAGCAGATGGAATTCTTCCGCAATCCGGTGGAAAGGAAACACAGGAGGTGGCGGAACCGGCGGAGAGTACTTCCGCAACAGCCGGCGGAGAATTTGTTCCGGCCGGCAGACAGATGCAGATTGACCTTGCACAGTTAAAGGACTACGAATCGCTGGTAGGAAATTTTTATGCAATAGATGCCAATACCATGATAGGAAGCGATCAACTATCCGTGGATAAGTTTATGGAAATCGATATGACCATGGCGAAACAGGAGGGAGAAGGTCCACAGATCCTGATCTATCACACCCATTCCCAGGAGGCATTTGCAGATTCTGTGCCGGGAGATGTGAACACAGGTATTGTGGGAGTGGGAGAATATCTGACACAGGTGCTTACGGAACAATACGGCTACCGGGTACTTCATCATACCGGACAGTATGATGTGGAAACCAGAGACAATGCTTATTCCAGGGCGCTTCCGGAAGTGGAACAGCTGCTTGCAAAGAATCCGTCCATTCAGGTGGTGATAGATCTGCACCGAGATGAAGTGGCGCAGGACACCAGACTGGTGACGGAACTGCAGGGCAGACCCACCGCTAAATTTATGTTCTTTAACGGACTCAGCCGCACGCGCAAGACAGGAGATATCGATTATCTCCGGAATGAGAATCAGGAGGCAAATCTGGCATTTTCTTTTCAGATGCAGCTGAAGGCTGCGGAGTATTACCCGGGTCTGACCCGCAGAATCTATTTGAAGGGATACAGATACAATATGCATCTGTGTCCCAGGACGCTTCTGGTGGAACTGGGAGCGCAGAATAATACATATGAGGAAGCCATCAATGCCTGTGATCCGCTGGCACATATTTTGGATATGGTCCTTGGAGGGGAATGATCTGATTTACGAATCGAAGCAAAAACATAGACAAGAATGCGGATTTTATGCTACAATCGTTAGATGCAAGAATATGTCAGGAATGGAGAGTAGTATGACAGCGATAGATCAGAGCAAGATCCGCAATTTTTGTATTGTGGCACATATAGATCATGGAAAATCCACTTTGGCAGACCGCATTATTGAGAAGACCGGTCTGCTGACCAGCAGAGAAATGCAGGCACAGGTTCTGGATAATATGGATCTGGAGAGAGAGCGTGGCATCACCATCAAGGCACAGGCAGTACGCACGGTATATCAGGCGCAGGACGGAGAAGAGTATATCTTTAACTTGATCGATACTCCGGGACATGTGGACTTTAACTACGAAGTCAGCCGTTCTCTGGCGGCCTGCGACGGCGCGATCCTGGTGGTGGATGCGGCACAGGGCATTGAGGCACAGACACTGGCGAATGTCTATCTGGCACTGGATCATGACCTGGATGTCTTCCCGGTCATCAATAAGATCGACCTGCCCAGTGCGGATCCCCAGAGAGTGATTGAGGAGATCGAGGATGTTATCGGCATCGAGGCACAGGATGCACCGCTGATATCCGCAAAAAACGGTATCGGCATTGAGGAAGTGTTAGAGCAGATCGTGAAGAAAATTCCCGCACCAAAGGGCGATCCAACGAATCCTCTGCAGGCGCTGATATTTGATTCCGTGTATGATTCCTACAAGGGTGTCATTATCTTCTGCCGTGTCATGGAAGGTACCGTGAAAAAGGGCACTGTCATCCGCATGATGGCTACCGGAGCCAGGGAGGAAGTAGTGGAGGTCGGATACTTCGGCGCTGGTCAGTTTATTCCCTGCGAAGAACTTTCCGCGGGAATGGTAGGTTATATTACCGCTTCCATTAAAAATGTAAAAGACACCGCAGTGGGTGATACGGTGACAGACGATAACAATCCCTGTGCAGTGCCCCTGCCCGGTTATAAAAAAGTCCAGTCCATGGTGTATTGTGGTCTGTATCCCGCAGACGGCTCCAAATACCCTGATCTGAGAGATGCCCTGGAAAAATTACAGTTAAACGATGCGTCCCTGTTTTATGAACCGGAGACCTCCGTGGCATTGGGATTTGGTTTCCGCTGCGGATTCCTGGGACTGTTGCATTTGGAGATTATTCAGGAGCGTCTGGAACGAGAGTATAATCTTGATCTGGTGACCACTGCTCCCGGAGTAGTCTATAAGGTACACAAGACCAATGGGGAAGTGATCGAGCTGACCAATCCGTCCAATCTGCCGGATCCTTCCGAGATCGAATACATGGAGGAGCCTGTGGTAAATGCGGAGATTATGGTAACCTCTGAATTTATCGGATCTATTATGGAATTGTGCCAGGAGCGTCGCGGCAAGTATCTTGGCATGGAATATATCGAAGGCACCAGAGCATTGTTAAAATACGAATTGCCTTTGAACGAGATTATTTACGATTTCTTTGATGCACTGAAATCCCGCTCCCGAGGTTATGCTTCTTTTGATTATGATCTGAAGGGTTATGAGAGATCCAATCTGGTGAAACTGGACATTCTGATCAACCGCGAGGAAGTGGATGCACTGTCCTTCATTGTCTGTGCGGACTCCGCCTATGAGAGAGGCCGTAAGATGTGTGAGAAATTAAAGGATGAGATTCCGAGACACCTCTTCGAGATTCCCATTCAGGCAGCTATCGGCGGCAAGGTGATCGCCAGAGAGACCGTAAAGGCTATGCGTAAGGATGTGCTGGCAAAATGCTACGGCGGTGATATTACCCGTAAGAAAAAGCTGCTGGAGAAGCAGAAAGAGGGTAAAAAGCGCATGCGGCAGTTCGGTAACGTAGAGATCCCGCAGAAAGCATTTATGAGCGTTTTGAAACTGGATGACAAGAATTAACCATAATTTATTGAAGGAGTAATATGAATCAGAAGGAACTGGAAATATATATTCATATTCCCTTTTGCATAAAAAAGTGCAGCTATTGTGACTTTCTGTCTGCTCCTGCTACGGAGCAGACGGTAGAGTCCTATATGGCTGCACTTTTTGCCGAAATCGAAGGGAAGTCCGGTAAATATCGGGATCGCAGAGTGGTGTCAGTGTTTATTGGTGGAGGAACGCCGTCGCGGCTTACCGGAGAGCAGATGGGGAAGCTGATGGCGTGTATCAGACGGCATTTTTCACTGGACCCGGCGGCAGAGATCACGACGGAAGTAAATCCTGGAACCGTGTCAGAGGAAAAGTTACGTACCTTTCGTAAAGCAGGGATCAATCGCCTGAGCATCGGAATGCAGTCTGCACAGGATGAAGAACTACGTGAACTCGGCAGGATCCATGATTTTGCCGGATTTCTTGAAGCATATGAAGCAGCGGTGCAGGCAGGATATACGAATATCAATGTGGATGTTATGAGCGGATTGCCGGGACAGACGCTTGAAAGTCTACGGGATACCCTGGGGAAACTATTGGCACTCCGGCCTATGCCACAGCATGTTTCGGCATATAGTCTGATCGTGGAGGAGGGAACCCCTTTTGCGAGGATGGCGGAGCGGGGAGAATTACAGCTGCCGGAGGAAGATACGGAGCGGGCAATGTATGAGGAGACCAGGGAGATACTGGCAAAATATGGCTTTCATCGTTATGAGATATCCAATTATGCCAGGGATGGGTATGAGTGCCTTCATAATGTCGGTTACTGGATCCGCAGGGATTATCTGGGCTTCGGCATTGGCGCGGCATCGCTGGTTGATAATGTGAGATTCCAGAATGGACGGGATCTTATCACATATTTGGAGAATCCGCAGGATTGCCGGGAAGAAGAACAGGTGCTTACGGAGCAGGAGCAGATGGAGGAGACCATGTTTTTGGGACTGCGTCTGATCCGGGGAATCTCCTATGAACAGTTTGAAAAACAGTATGGCAGAAGTCTTCCCGAGGTATATGGACCGGTGATCACGCAGAATATTGCAGACGGCTTACTCCGGGAATACACAGAGGAGTCAGGGGAGAGATTTCTGGCACTTACGGAAAAGGGACTGGATGTAAGCAATTATGTGATGGCACAGTTTTTATTCTGAGGTCTGTGAGGACTGACAGGCACTTGTGGACAGAACAACACATAAAATAACATAAGCAACTGTCCACGGAGGTGCTTTTTGAAGACCTTTCAGCAACCCTTAACCGCAGGAGAAGAAGCTTATTATATCCGTTTACTCAGGGAAGGTACCGTGGAAGAAGCCATACAGGCGAAAGAAATTCTGGTGGAGAGGAATTTACGCCTGGTGGCGCATATCGCCAAAAAATACCAGAATGTGGAAGAAGATATGGAGGACCTGATCTCCATCGGATGTATCGGACTGATCAAAGCAGTGAATTCTTTCGATTCCGGAAAAGGCAGGCTGGCTACGTATGCCTGTCGCTGTATCGATAATGAACTTCTGATGATGCTGCGAAGCCGTAAAAAGCTGTCCAGGGAAGTATCTCTATATGAACCGATCGGTCAGGATAAGGAAGGCAATGCTATTCACCTCCTGGATGTGATCGAAGAGAAACAGAAGGATATCGTGGAGGATATGGAGCTCGGAAGAAATATCAGACGCCTGTTTTCGGCCCTTGATCACTGCCTGTCAGACAGAGAATACCGGATTCTTGTAATGCGTTACGGCCTGCGGGGGCAGAAAGAACATACGCAGCAGGAGGTCGGGGATATTCTTGGAATCTCCAGAAGCTATGTGTCCCGTATGGAAAAAAGAGCGCTGCATAAGCTTGCATCTAAGCTTCGGGAAGACTAAACACAATCTTGTCAATTATTAGACACTGTGATATATTTATTTTTGTAAGTACGTTTGGATAAGAGGGGGGAATATCGGGGATGCATTTTGTGAAAACGGAAGAATTAAAGACGGGAATGCGTCTTGCCAGACCTATATATAATAAGAAAAGTATTCTTTTGTTTGACAGGAATTCTCTTTTGTCGGTACAGGCAATAGAGAGCATACGCAATTTCGGCCTGATTGGTGTCTATGTTTTAGAGCCTGCGGAACCGCTACCTCCCATGACGCAGGAGGATCTGGAATTTGAGCGGTTCCAGATCAAGGCGGTCAGTGCGATCGAAGAAGAGCTGGATCGCATTCTGAAGACCAGAAAACAGAGCAGGATCCAGACGATTGCGGATATGGTTATCCGCAACTACGGACATTTGGATGAGAAGATTAATTTTTATCAGAATCTGAGAAGCCTGGAAGATTATGTTTCCAGACATTCCCTGAATGTGGCAATACTCTGTGCCATGATTACCCATGTAATGAATATTCGAAGAGAGGAACAGTATCATACCGTATGTGCGGCCCTTCTTCATGATATGGGAAAACTGAAAAAACATGAGGATGTATATTTCGGAGCTCCTTATTCCAGAGAAGACGCGATCAGAAATTGTGAGACCCAGGAAGAGGCTTACAGCGTGATCGAAGATGCATTTGCGACGGAGGGACCCGCTATACGCCGGATCTGCCAGCAGGCGGCGGGAAAGCAGCTGGATCTCTTCCCGGAAGAAGGAAAAGAAAGCAGATATAAAATGCTGGAGGGATCCAATGTATTGCTGGTGGCGAACCGCTATGATGAGATTACCGCGATGACACTGCAGGGAACGGCCCAGTCAGAAGTGAAGGCAGCCCAGGAACTGCTGGAACATCCGGAAGTGTACGACCCGGAGACGGTGCAGGCATTATTAAGATCCATTAATATTCTGCCGCCCGGGGCAAGCGTAGAACTCAGTACCGGAGAAAAGGCGCTTGTTTTGAGTGAAAATGAAGAGAATGTGCTGCGTCCCACAGTGGTAAGCTTCCGTGACAACAGTATTTTGAATCTTGCTTTGCCACAGAATGAGGATATACAGATCGTTGATGTCATGAAGACAATGGATAACAGATATATACTGAAGAAATAAGAAATGAGGAAAAAATATGCCGACAATCGAAGAAATACTCAGAGCTGCCAAAGAAGCCGGAGCAAGTGATGTGCATCTTACGGTAGGTATTCCTCCCAAAATGCGGGTGAACGGTAATCTGATCACGATGGATTATCCCAAAATGCTGCCTGCGGATACCCTGGAGGTGCTGGTCAACATCATGACAGAAGTGCAGAGGGAGCGTTTTGAGGAACGGGGAGAATATGATATGTCGTTCTCTATTCCGAACTGTGGACGTTATCGTGTCAATGCGTATAAACAGAGGGGATCTGTTGCCCTGGCATTCCGTCTGGTGGGAACCAAGGTACCTTCACCGGAAGAACTGGGAGTACCGGAATCGGTGATTGATCTGTATCAGCGCAAACGTGGACTGGTGTTGGTCACCGGCCCTACCGGAAGCGGTAAATCCACCACACTTGCTGCCATTATAGATAAGATCAATAATAACAGGGATGCTCACGTGATTACCCTGGAGGACCCCATAGAGTACCTGCACCAGCATAAAATGTCCATGGTCAATCAGCGTGAGATCGGTATTGATTCCAACAATTATGCCAATGCCTTAAGGGCAGCTCTCCGTGAAGATCCGGATGTTATCCTCGTGGGAGAAATGCGTGATTTTGAGACGATCAGTGTAGCGATCACCGCGGCGGAGACGGGACATCTGGTATTGTCCACATTGCATACCATCGGTGCAGCCAGCACGGTAGATCGTGTCATTGATGTATTCCCGCCGCACCAGCAGCAACAGATCCGGGTACAGCTGTCCAATACACTGGAAGCCGTTATTTCCCAGCAGCTGATACCTACGGCAGACGGAAAACATCGTGTAGCGGCGTTTGAGGTCATGCATGCGAATCATGCAGTACGCAATCTGATCCGTGAGGGAAAGTCCCATCAGCTGGCAAGTGTCATGCAGACCAACCGCAAGCTGGGGATGATCACCATGGACGAGGCAATTGTCCAATTGTATTTTGAAGGCAAGATCGATAGAGAGCAGGCCATCCAGTTCGCACAGGATCCGGACAGCATGGAAAATAAGATCTGATCCTGAGGATCATAAAATGATAATCACCGTTAACGATTCAGAGTCCCGCTTCATAGGAATGAGAACAGGCTCTGAATCGTTGCGGAAATCAAATTTCGAAAAACTAATTTCCAAGGAAAATTTCTAATACAAAATTCTTTTATTGCCCATCGGGCATTTCGCAGAGTTTCTGCATTTCGTTGGTTACCCAATATTTATCACAAAATTTATATACAAGGAGGTAGTTTATGTTTTCGACAATTGATTCCGGTGCAGTCTGCGGATTGCAAGCGTATCTGGTCCGCGTGGAGGTGGACCTGGCTGGGGGATTGCCCTCTTTTCAGATGGTGGGTTCTTTGGGGAGTGAGGTGAGAGAATCCAGGGAGAGAGTGTGTGTCGCCATGAAAAATTCGGGGTTTCAGATTCCGCCCTGCCATATAACAGTGAATCTTGCACCGGCAGGCAGGCGTAAGGACGGAACGGCATTTGATCTGCCTATTGCCGTAGGCTTGTTAAAAGATATGGAGCTTCTCACGGAGGAGGCGGTACGGGATACGCTGTTTTTGGGAGAACTGGGACTGAACGGTGAGATCAAAAGAGTCAAAGGAGTGCTGCCTATTGTTCGGGAAGCTGCAGACAAGGGAATCGGCAGAGTGATCGTTCCCCGGGAAAACGCATTGGAGGCAGCGGTGATCCCGGGGATTACGGTATGGGGTGTCGGGGAACTGGGAGAGCTTATTATGGCTCTGCTGCATCCGGATACGGAAAATGAAAAAATATACAAACCCAGGATCCGGGCAGAAGAACTGTTACAGAAAAAGAAAGCAGACAGAAGAGGAGACTTTAAAGAGGTGTCGGGGCAGGAGAGTGCCAGGCGAGGTGCAATGATCGCGGCAGCGGGATTCCATAACCTGCTGATGATGGGACCGCCGGGGGTGGGGAAATCCATGATTGCCGGGAGAATTCCGGGGATATTACCGCCCCTTACACTGGAGGAGAGTCTGGAGGTAACCAGTATTTACAGTGTGGCGGGGTTACTTACTCCGGAACAGGCGCTGATCACGGAGAGACCTTTTTATGCACCTCACCATACAGTCACTGCAGCGGCACTGATCGGCGGCGGGAATACCTATCCCAGACCCGGAATGGTATCTCTGGCACATCGGGGTGTGTTGTTTTTGGACGAGCTTCCGGAATTTCAGCGGACGGTGTTGGACAGTATGCGGCAACCATTGGAAGAACGCAGGGTGCAGATTGCCAGGGCGTCGGGAGTGGTAACTTTTCCGTCGGATTTTATGCTGGTGGCTGCCATGAACCCATGTATTATTAGTTGTAGAAAATTTGCGTAAAAAAAATTACGCAAATTTCCAGTAGATAGCAATGCTTCCATCTGCATTCAGCTCTATTTTATCTATCAGGGACTGCACAAGGTTTCGCTGTTCTTCCGTTGTTCCGTTTGTAAATATATCATCGGCCATAGACGCCAAGTCAAAAGCCTTGGACGCACTAAGCTGTGGCTGTTCTTTGTGAAGTGATTCCAATTCAGCAGACAGCGCAGCTTTTTCCTGATTGATCGCATCAGCTTTTGCCTGAACGCTTGCAAGAGGAATGGAACCGAGGGTATACAGATCCATGACCTTATTGAGCTGTTTATCAAGTTCTTCCAGACGTTTTCCTATCGCATCCGCGCGGGCATCCACAGACGATCCGGATCTATGTTCAGATACCATGTTTTCAATCACATCTTTTGAGAGAGCGAGCTTCTTGATTTCCCCGATGATAATAGCATCAAGTTCCGGCTGTTTCCAAGTACGCCCATTGCAGTGCTTCGCCCGGCGCATCGTTTTGTGTGCCGCCCTTGTATAACATATATAGTAATCATAATGTATCATTTCCCCTTTGGCGTTCTTTTTGTTGCATCCATGGTAAAAATACCTTGCACCGCAGTCACCGCACCAGATACAGCCAGTAAGAAGCTTCGTTGCCACGAATGGGCTTTTCTGATGGTCGGACAATCCGCGAGTTACTTCCGCAAGGCGGAGTTGTGTTGCATCCCATGCATCCATAGAGATAAGAGGATCGTGCTGACCTTCATATTCCTTGCCAGCATAGCGCACCCTCCCTATATAAGTTGTATTGCGCAGGACCTTTGAAATAATGGCAGCATTCTTCCATGATCCATATTTATTTGTATATCCACGATTCTGAAGCTCAACCTTAATTGCGTGAAAAGTATAACCTTTCAGGAATAAATCAAATATAAGCCGGATCTGCATCGCTTCGTATTCGTTTACAACAAGACCACCATCTATGTAATCATACCCAATAGGAGCTCCGGATCCGCCGCGCCACAGCCCGGAAGCAGCGCGAGCAATGTTACCCATAGCCATGCGTTCCTTAATTTGTTCACGTTCGAGCTGGGCAAATACAGATAAGATTCCGATCATAGCCCGGCCAAGCGGAGTAGAGGTATCGAAGTTTTCCGTCATGGATATGAAATCGACGCCCTGTGCCAGAAATACATCTTCAATCATGTATAGTGTGTCCCTTTGAGAGCGGGACAATCGGTCGAGTTTATAAACGAGAACAGTATTTATAAGCCCCGATTCAATGTCAGAGAAGAGGCTTTTAAGCGCAGGTCTATCCATATTAGATCCCGAAAACCCCGGATCTGTATATACTTTAAATACTTCCCAGCCACGTGCTACGCAGTACGCTTGCAACTTTTCAGTTTGAACGCCGATAGAATGACCTTCCTCGGCTTGTTCATTCGTAGACACGCGGACATAGACAGCAACACGGATTGTTCCAGTCGCGGCCGGGATTTCATTATTCTTTTTTATTTTCATCACAACACAGCCTTTCTAAAAAAGGGCATAAAAATAGCCCCAAAATTCTACTTGTGCTTTGGAGCCTTGCATTGTATAATGGACTTGCTTGAAAAGTGCATTATCGTAAAGTTGTGCATGGTTCCAAAACCAGTCCCGCCGCCGCTACGCCAATAGCTGCAGCGGGCTTTTTCTTTGTTCTAAATTCCTAATATTTGCTTTTTCTTTGCAGTAAATTCCGCTTCGGTAATAATTCCCTGTTTATATAGTTCATTATATTTTCGGATTTCATCAGCGCCGGACACCGACGCAGGAGCCGTGCCGGAATTGCTATGTTTGGCAGCGGCTACATGATCCATAATGATGCGATATATCTTATCTGACAACACTGGCATTTCAGAATTAAAAGCACGCAGGACGACAACATTCTCGTCCTGCATTGTTTCTTTTGAAGTTCCCCATAAATCAGACTTTGGCGCACTTGGATTTGAACCGGCAACAATGAATTGTAAATATCCGTTTGCCATTCCCGGCTTTTTATATCCGACAGAAGATAAATCTTTATAGAAATATGTTTTGCTTCCTTTGAAGCCTTGTGCTGCAAAAGCGAAAAGGCCAGTTCTTTCTATGACAACCCTATCATCATAAGCAATGACCGTTCCGTTTGTTCCTTTTAATCTCATTATCTCCATACAAAGTCTCCTATTCTATCCCACGTTTTCTGTGTCGCCTATGGTATTCGAGGCAGTAGATTCCTCGCTCCGCGCAATACCTAAGCTCTTTTCATAAGCCGCCTCAGCGGCGGTTGTATCGGTTGGCATAGCCGGAGTTTCCGGATCCACATCAGCCAGTGCAGCGGTCACTTCCTTAAAGTAAGAAATCATCCCTTCCCTTAATTCAGGACTTAACTTCAAAAACTTTTCTATTGCTATGTAAGAGCCATGATCTAAACCATATTCAGCAGCCAGAGCATCCAGTGCGGAGCTTGGACTCGGCTTGAACATTTCCCCGGTTCCGTTCCTGAGCCATTCTTCATTAACACCGAACTCGCGACACATTGAGCGGATTGCTTGGTCGCTCGGTATGCTTCGTCCCATTTCGTATGTAGCGATAGTGTTTTGCTTCATACCTATTCTTTCAGCAAATGCGCTTTGCGTAAGATCGAGTTCCTTACGCAGTTTCTTCAATCGTTTATCCACGATAAAAACCTCCTTTCTATGCGTTGATTATACTTTCATACAATCTGTAAGTCAAGATAAAAAATCGGTACATCAATAAAAAATCGGTAAATCAACAAAAAATGTCTTGACAATATTGCACGCCCGATATATGATTATCGTGCAATCAATATTGCAGAGAAAAAAGAAGGGAGGCAAACCTGATGGAAAAAACTAATGTCAAAACTTACGACGAAAAACAGATCAAGGATGCAAGGCAGTTCTGCGGCATCTTGCAGACCGTTCCGGTAGAACGTCGCAATATCTTCATTACGATTGCGAACGCATACATGGACGGAATGGCAGCCGGAGAAGCGATTGCGTCAGGCAAGGCAAAATGACGACGGAGCGTAAGGCGGTCGGGGCTGATTTATCCACGCACGCGCACTTTTCAAGCAAAGCAGCAGATATGGATAAAAAAATCTCTATAACGCATGTCTTGGCGGACGGCAGGAGAGTTGACAGCATAGATGGCTTTACGGTCCCAAACACCGGCGCGACTGCTGCCGTTTATCGTATCGCGGCAGACTTCGCCCGAAAGCAGCAGAGAACACCGAGGGAGGTGGAACAATGGAACAATGGCACAGCGAAGCGTACCTTCGCATAATGAAGAAACGCCGCCGTAAGAAAATCAGGAACCGGCTCATAACTGCAGTAGTTGTTATCGCCGGGGCGGTAATCTTCACGGTTACGTTCACTTCAAGAGCCAAAGAAACAAAAACGGAAGAACATGTAGAAGAGACGGAAGTAGCGACAGCAGAGAAAAAGATCGTTCCAACGGTTATGAGCGCAGAGAAAATCATTGATTCAGAAATGGTCCTGAGCACAGCGAGTGTGCGTAGCACTGACTGGGACGCAGAGGAAAGTTACCTTCTTGCAAAACTCGCCATGGCAGAAGCAGAGAGCGAGGACACCGAAGGAAAAGCCTTAGTAATCTGTGTCGTTATCAACAGAGTATGGGACGACCGATTCCCGAACACCATAGAGGGCGTTATCTATCAGGATGCAGCATTTTCCTCTATTGATGATGGACGCTTTGATCGCGTAGAACCGGATGCAGATTGCTGGGAAGCACTTGAAATGGTTCAGATCGAACATTGGGACGGAAGCGAAGGCGCACTTTACTTTGAGAGAACACCGGACGACGAATCTTCGACTTGGCACAGCAGACATTTAGAAAAGTTATTCGTCCATGGACGCCACACCTTCTACATAGAACGAGGTGAGACAGAATGAAGATGAAACTTGATAACGGAACGCTTGTTATCGCAGACTGCGACAATACCCAGTTCAATATTATCAAAAGCTGGAACAAGATGAAATGGAATAAGAGCCGACAATGGCTGGAAGGACCTTGCACCGGGGAATTACTTAATAAGCTGGCAAGCATCGTAAGACTTCCGGCACCGATTGAGGAACAGAGAAATCATTTCAACGAGATTGCAGCAGCAGTTGACAGGGAACGCATGATGGAGGATCCTGTGCCGCTTTATAAGTACCCGGTTAAATACCCACTTTTCAAGCATCAGACCAGAGGCGCAAACATGGCGCTCATTACATTCGGATTGATTGATCCACCAGCACCGAAGCCTGAACCGGAGAAAGAAAAACCGGAACTTCATAATGCGGATGAAGATATGGACTACTTTATGAACATGGTCGGAGGTGGCGGCAAAAATGGAGGATAAGAGGCTTACAGAAAAGGAACGCTTGTTTGCTGAAAAATGGCATGGTCTGATTTATTCATTTCTGCATGAGAACAATCTTACAGAAAACGAATATTACGACGTAGCGGCACTTGGGTATCTAAGAGCCGTAACAAGGTATAGCCGGGAGCCGAAATTGAGAGAATACAGTTTTTCGACCATAGCGTGGCAGGCAATGAGATCTGCGGTTGGAAATAAAAAGAAAAGCGATAAAATACGCAATGCCTTTATTGCGTATAGCTTAAATGAATTGACGGACGAAGGTACTGAATACGGAGAGTTTATAGAGGCTTCGCGGGATGGCTTCAAAGAACTTGCTTACACAGAAGATATGCGGGATCTAATAATGGCTATTATGCCTAATATTTCAGAGAAGCAACGAACGCACCTCGTAAGTCAATTACAGGGATTTAAGGCGCGAGAGATTATGAAAGAACAACATATAAGCGTGCAGGAATACCACCAGAACAATAGAGAGATAAGAGCTGCTGTGTCGCAAGTACTTGGAACTATTGCAATCGGGGGGGGGGTACTGCGTAGGGTTCTGATGTTATTAGGAGCGATGCACTATGAAAAATAACCCGGCGGATGCGATCAAGGACACCATGTGGACATTCTTAATGAGCAAAGGACAGAGAGCAAATATCCCGGCTCTGAAAGAATATGTTTACGACCTTATCAAAATGACAACACAGAAAACGGCTGGCCAGCGAGCCGAGGCAAGACACGATATAAGCTGGGATGAATTGGAAATGACACTATTTTCAGTAGTGATCGAGGCAACAGCCCTTGTTTTATCAGGGGACTTAGACAAATTGGAGGAAAAAGCACAATGAGTAAGGTAATTATTGAGATCAAGGATGAAAACGGCAAGGTACACCAGACATTAAACGGAGAGACGGCGATCGTTGTGACGATTGGCGACGTTAAGTCGGAGAGTAGAGACGGGAAAGAAGGCTTAGGATTCGACGGAAGCATCGGAATTGTCGGAAAGAAGATGCCGGTCGAGGATGCAGGTCAGATTTACGGACATCTTTTCGCAAGAACAATAAAGGCATTATTCCAGAATGAACTGGAATCAGCCTTCGTTTTATCGGAAATCGCTGATATTTGCGAAAAGGACAGCGATACAACATTGAAAGGCATGACACCGGAGAAATTCGCTGAGGCGGCAGCAGACAGCCTGACACAGGCGTTTAAGGATATTTTCAATAAGTAGGAGGCAGTAATGGCAGTATTAAAACAGCAGGGAAAAGGCTTCGGTTTCCTGTTTGAAATGGGATGCGGAAAGACTTTAACAGCTATCGCAGTGGCCGGAGCTGCTTACGAAATGGGAGCTATTGAAAAGGTACTAATCGTAGCGCCAACCTCAGTGTGTTCCGTATGGCCGAAGGAGTTTGACGACTACGCTACATTCAAGTATAAGGTCAACGTTATGCTTGGCGATAAGAAACAGCGCTTGAAAGAGCTCGCGGCGTTGCAAGCGTTCCCATTTAAGGCATTGAAGGTAGCCGTTATCAACTACGAAAGTACATGGCGCGACGGTATCATTGATGCGCTGATGGATTGGAAGCCGGATATGGTTATAGCCGATGAGAGCCAGCGTATCAAAACCCATGACGCACAGCAGAGTAAGGCAATGCACCGCCTGGGCGACATTGCAAAGTACAAACTGATTCTTTCCGGAACACCGGTACAGAATAATGCAATCGACATATTCAGCCAGTATCGTTTCTTGGATCCAACTGTGTTCGGTTCAAACTTCTACGCTTTCCGCGGTCGCTACGCTATCATGGGTGGATTCAGTAACCGGCAGATCGTAGGGTACAAAGACTTGGACGAGCTGATCCGCAAAGAACATTCCATTGCGTACAGAGTAACCAAGGACGAGGCTCTTGACCTTCCTGAGCAGACATTCCTTACCCGGTATATTCAGATGGACAACAAGGAAAAGAACCTTTATACGCAGATTAAAAAGAACAGCTTCGCAGAATTGGAAAGCGGCGGACAAATCAGCGCGCCGACTGTGCTTACCAAACTGCTCCGCTTGCAGCAGTTTACCGGTGGATTCATTCAGACGGACGAAGCCGACAAGCCGGAGCTGGTATTCAAGGGGAAGTTGGATGCGCTTGAGGACATCCTCGACGACTACGTTATTGATGCCGGAAAGAAACTTGTAATATTCTGCCGGTTCCGCCCGGAGATTGACCTGATCCAGAGTCTTCTGGAAAAGAAAAAGATTCAGTACTGCAGTATCTACGGAGACATCAAGATTGACGACCGGGGCGACATTGTAAAGGACTTCCAGACCAACCCGAAAACACTGGTATTCCTTGCGCAGATTGACACCGCAGGGCTTGGAATCACGCTGACAGCGGCAGACACCTGTGTTTACTATTCAGTTAATTTCAACTACGCAGCCTATTCACAGAGCCTTGCGCGTATTCATCGTATCGGACAGAAAAACGCCTGCACATACATACATCTGGTAGTTGAAAAGACCATAGACGAGACCGTATTGAAGGCGTTAGCAAAAAAAGAGGACTTAGCAAAAACAATCGTTGATGATTGGAAGAGTTACTTCTAATGGGTGGCAGACTTTGGACGCAGGAAGAACTTGATACCTTAGAGAGCATGGCGGGAACATATACTGTGGCTACGATTGCAAAGCGGCTCGGTCGTTCATTCGACGCCACGAACATTAAATTAAACCGAATGGGGCTTTCAGGGTTTGAAAAGAGTACCGATCTGCTGACTATGAATCAGGTGTGCCTCATGCTTGGCGTACAGAGCCGCACCGTAAAAAAGAAATGGAAAAACAAAGGGCTCCGGATCATGCGGAAGGGAAACTACATTACCATCCGGCAGGAATCACTTATTAAATATTTGCGAGATCATCCGGAGGACTGGAACGCCACAAAGATTACAGACGATAGCTTGATAATGAGTTATTCATGGTACAAGGCAAAGAAGCGGGAGGATGCCAAAGAAAAATACTTTTGGTCTCAGGAAGATATATCACAGTTAAGGCGCCTCCGGTATAAAGGGTATTCAATCCGGGAGATTGCCGAAATTATGAACCGTTCAGAATCAAGCATCAAATATAAACTATATTGCAAAAACAGGAGGAAGCAAGATGGAATCAATATTAGACCAGAAGGTCAGAGAGTACAAGGCGGTCCTTGATAAGAAGGACGAGCTGGCAGAGCAGGTAAAGGAGAACAACGCCGAAAAGGAACGCCTGGAGCAGGAAATCTGCAAGATCATGGTGGATGAAGAAAAGCCGAACACCGTTGTTGATGGCTATTCTTACAGTTTGTCGCAGAAGATCATGTATTCCAAGAAGTCCGAGGAAGCGCTTGCGCAGTTGCAGGCGGAAACCGGCAACACATTCTTTGATGTATTAAGAGAGCAGGGCTTAGGCGACATTATCAAAGAGGTCGTAGACAGCAGAACGCTGCAGAGCACGATCAGCGGCATGGCGGAAGAGTTGGAGGATGCCGGAGAAGAACTTCCGGAAGAGCTTACTGCTTGCCTGAATATCTACGAGAAGTTATCCATTTCCAAGAGAAAAGCCAACACCAAGGCTCTTGACAGGGCAAAGAAAAACAGAGAGTAGGAGGGAAGCAGCATGAAGCAGATTGAAGTAAACGGCATGATTTATGAGTTCGATGAAAAGTTGCTCTTGAAGCAGGAGATCCGAGTAGGCGACAATGTTCAGATTTTGATTAAGGATGCTTATTCCAGCAGACCGGATTTATACTCCGGCGTAGTTACACAGATCCTTCCATTCAATGAGAACAACCCGGCTGTTGAGGTTATGTACATCGAAAACAGTTATTCGGACTTCCAGATCAAGCGAAGAATCATCACGAACGCAAGCGACGAAAACGCAAAGATCATTAAGACCGACGCAGGGTTCCTTCCGTTCACGAAGGAAAGCGCTATTGATATGCTGGATCAGAATATCCGCAAGAAGGAGCAGGATCTCAGAGAGGCGAAGGAAAAGAAGGAATACTTCGTCAGATATTTCAACAAATACTTTAATGCACAGGAGGAAAAGTAAATGCCAGACTATGAACAGATGGAACTTGATATTCGCTTAGATTGCGAACGCGACCTGAAGGATAACATCACGAATGTTATTACCTTCGCTTATGAAAGCCAGAATCTGGAAGCGGAGAAGGCTGGCAGAGAGGTTAAGACTGTGCGCAACAAGCATGAGGGTTACGGTATCGCTTCGGAGGCATTCAGTAAGATCCAGAACACAGAAAAGGGTATCAAGAACGGAATGGGTACATACCTTGCGATGTTGCAGGTAGAAGGCGACGACGCAATCAAGATCTGTGCCGACCTTTACAACAGCGCATTGTGCCTTGCGGTTGATGCGGTAAACATGGCGGCGGATATGCACCGTATCTTAAATGACCTTTACTACGGAGTAGATCACAGAACACCGATCGAGAAAGCGCTTGACGAGAATGAGGACGGAGCAGATGCAGACGGCTTCGAGGAAGCGCAGCCGACCGACGCAGAGGATGGAAACGAGGCGGTCGAGGAAAATACCGAGAATGAAGCTGAAAGCGATTGTGAGGGCACAGAGGACGCCACAGAGGAAGGAGAAGAGTAATGCCGGTACAGATTGAAAAGAAAGAAACCATTATCGTAAAGGACGACGCCGGGAGGGAAATCTCCAAGGGAGATCCGCTTGTTATCAGAGTTCAGAAGCAGGACATTGCGTGCCGCTTCGCAGGTATCAATCATGGATATTTCGTAACAGAGACGCTTACGGATGGTATTGAGAACAAATACCGCTATGGCAGCATTGAGAAGATCGAGCGTATTTCCGGAATCAGAAGCTACCCGGATCCGGATGCAGACTTAAAGACAGAAGCACAGGAGGTATAAATCATGGCAAAGAATGAAGTAGCAGTTATGGAAAACTTTAATTTAGTTACCCTTGCAGACGCTGGGCTGGCGGACGCTATCGCAGAGGAAATGGACGGTCTTGGAACTATACCGTTTGACAGAGTCAAGATCCCTTCCGGCGGCGGCCTTGCATTTGATATTCCCGGAGAGGACGAGGACAACCCTGAAAGCGCAACGGAGATTGTAGGGGTTATCCTTCATCATCACGCCGTAAATGCTTACTGGAAAGAAAAGTTTGCAGGCGGCAACGAACAGCCGGACTGCAGCAGCTACGATGGAAAGACCGGCGTAGACAGAGAAACCGGAGAATGCAAGAAGTGTGACGATTGCCCTTATAACCAGTTTGGATCCGGAGAGGGCGGAAGCGGCAAGGCCTGCAAGAATGTACGCAGAGTTTACATTTTAAGAGAAGGCAACCCTGTGCCTCTGATTCTTTCCCTTCCGCCTACAAGCCTGAAGTACATGAGAGATTACATCGGCAAGAGAATCTTGTTAAAAGGTATGAGAAGTTACGACGCCATTACCAAGATCACGCTCAAGAAGGAAAAGAGTGCCTCCGGTATTGCGTACAGCAGGGCTGTGTTCGCATTCGTAGGAAAGCTGAACGATAAGCAGAAAGCTGAGGCGGCAGCGATGGCGGAAACGATCAAAGCAACGGATAAGAGTATTGACATCGACGACGGCGATTATTCGACCGGAACCAGTACCGCAAGCAGCGCAGGCGATGGATTTATGAATGTACAGGACGGCATAGACGAAAACTTACCGTTCAATTAAAACAGCGGGGCGGGCTTCAATGCCCCCCCCAATCAATCAAGGTTGGAGGGTGCAAGATGGAAAGAACATACATTATTTCCCGGTATCGGGGAAGCGAAAGAGAGCAGAAGTTTAATAAAAATGTAGCAAGATACTTTTGCAAGCAGCTCTTGGACGAAGGAAAGATACCGGTTGCACCGCACATATATTACACACAGTTCCTTGATGATAACTTCCGGGACGATCGGGAGTGCGGACTGAAGCTCGGAATCATGGAGTTAAGACACTCGCAGAGTTTTTTACTTGTTATCATTGACGGAATTATTAGTGAAGGCATGAAACGAGAGATTGTTGAGGTATCAAGAATGGGAATACCCGGCAGGATCGTAACCATGACACATGAAGAAATTAGACAGGCGATGAAGGTGATTAGATGAATGCGGAACAGCTTAATATAGACGATTTCGTCGATTATGCAGCAGAGTACAAAAGCATATTGAAAAATGCCAAGATTACCGGCGACCGCATCATGGGTAAGTGTCCGTTCCACGACGATAGACAGGATTCCTTTACGGCAGACGCCAAGACGGGAATGTGCCATTGCTTTACCGGTTGTATCGACGGAAACTTTATTACCTTTTGGAGTAAGTATCACGATGTAGATACCAAGACCGCTTACAAACAGATTCTTGAAAAATACGGAAAACTCAGTGAGCCAAAGCCACCAGAAAAACCACAGATGAAGGATCTTACCCTCTCGGAGTACGCCTTTTCAAAAAGGCTTCCGGAGGACTTCCTGAAGGATGTGTGCCTCGCTTCCACAGGGAAGGACAGGACCGGTGCGCGTTGGCTCAAAATGCCTTATCGGAAAGAAAACGGAGAAGTTGAAGTTTTCAGAAAGAGGTACGGCGGCAAAGAGTTCCGGTGGAGTTATGGCAGCAGCGGAAAACTGTGCTTGTATGGAGAATGGCGCCTGCCGGAGATTCGGCAGAATGGCTATACCATACTTGTTGAAGGTGAAAGCGATACACAGACACTTTGGTATCTCAAACTTGCTGCGCTTGGTGTGCCGGGCGCAAGTAATTTCAAGGCAAAAATGGTTCCTCAGCTTGAGGGGCTAAAGATATATATACACGTTGAACCGGATAAGGGCGGCGAGACATTTCTGGAAAAGGTGTGCCGGGTTTTACATGAGGAAGAGTTCTCCGGGGAGGTATTCACATGGAGCTGTAAAGAGTTCGGAGTGAAGGATCCGTCAGAGCTTTACATGAGAGACGGCGCAGAAGAGGCAGCAGCCAAGATTCAGAAGGCAATCAAGGGCGCCAAGAAACTGGAACTTGATGCGGTTCACGACATTATCCCGGAGGCGGTCAAGGGAGCACCAGTAAACCTGAGACAGCCGGAAGGATGGATTTATTCAGATAAAGGCATCAGCCACATTGATGAAAAGAAGATGGTTCCGACGCTTGTGTGCCGGACACCGATCATATTAACCCAACGCTTAAAGAGTATGGAAACCGGAGAGGAAAAGATTGAGATTGCATTCAAGCGAGATAACGAGTGGCACAAGGCGATCTATCCCAGAAGTACGATCTTCACAAGCCGGAGCATTACGGCACTTGCAGATTTAGGATGCACGATAACATCAGAAAACGCGAAGATGGTTGTCCGGTTCCTTGAAGCGCTGGAAGCGGAGAACATTGACGTTATTAACAAAGCAGACTCTGCATCGACATTCGGCTGGCAGACCGGCGGAAGGTTCCTTCCTGGGCATGGCGACGACATTGTACTGGACATCGAACCATCCCTTAGAGGATGGGCGGCGGCGTACCATGCAAACGGTACATTTGACGCATGGAAAAAGACGATGCAGCCACACCGAGAGCGTGACAAGTTCAGATTCATATTAGCGGCCAGTTTTGCGGCACCGCTTTTACGCATTTTATCCCAAAGAATTTTCTTTGTTTATAATTGGGGCGGATCAAAAGGTGGTAAAACAGCGGCTTTGAAGGCTGCACTTTCCGCATGGGGAGATCCGGAGCGACTTATGGTAAATTTCAACGCTACGCAGGTGGCACTTGAAAGAATGGCTGGATTCTATAACGATCTGCCGATGGGAATTGATGAACGTCAGCTCGCGGGACAGAAGCAGGAAAGCCTTGAAAAGATTGTTTACATGATTGCATCAGGAACAGGACGAGCCAGAGGAAGCAAAGGCGGCGGACTGCAGGCGCTTAATACATGGCGAACTGTGGCTCTAGCAACCGGAGAAGAACCGTTATCTACGGAAACATCGCAGACCGGTGTGTCAACGCGAGTATTGGAAATCTACGGAGGTCCGTTTGACAATGAGAAGGACGCTAGCCTGATGCACCAGCAGGCACCGCTTAACTGTGGCTGGGCGGGACCGGAGTTTATACGCAGGGTTATGGAAACCGACGAGAGAACCATAACAGACCACTACGACAAAATGGTGGAGCAGGTCTACGCCATAGCAAACGGAACAAGCGGAAGCCATATAGCAGGAATCAGCGCGGTAGCACTTGCGGACGCCATGATTGATACATGGATATTCAAATCTGCTGCGGAGCGCAGCAACACATCCGGAGAGAAGGTGCCGCTTGAAATTGGTACGGAATCATGGAGCAGGGCTGTGGCTATGGCAAAATCAATCATTCAGGAGCAGATGGCAGCAGGTGTAGCTGATGTAAACGAGAATGCCACGCAGTACATAGTAGACTGGGTGCTATCGAACCGGCAGTATTTCGGAGAGAAGGCAATCGGAACGTGCCTCGGAACTATGAGTGCGGATCAAGGGAAGGTTTATATTTTCCCTTCTATCCTGAATAATACATTAACCAAGGCAGGGTACAGTCCACGAAAGACGCTTAAATATTTGGCAGACAATAATATTATTACAAGCCATCCAAACCCGAAAGGCGGAAATGTTTACAGCGTTGTAAAGTGGTTTGACAATCGGAGTTGTCGCTTTGTTGAGTTTGACTTAAAGAGATTTTCTAAGCCAACAGATCCGTTGGATGAAGATGAAGCGGCAGCAGAAAGAGACAAACCGGCGCAGGCGGAAGATGGTTTTGTTCAGATGGAAATAGGACAAGAAAGCCCTTTTGACACGCCAGAACCGCAGTTACCGTTTTAGTCTACCGTTTTTCTTACAACTTTGATTTAGTTGTAAGGTTAGTTGTAAGGTTAGTTGTAAGGCGAAAAATCCTTGAAAATAGCGGCTTTTAGTACACCTATTTTATATTCTTACAACTCTTACACCTATTTTATAGGTTATATTGCGTTTGTTGTGTGCGCTACGTTTCGATGCACATGTAAAAAGTTTTGGTATATTTCACAAAATTAGTTGTAAGGTGTAAGGATTTACAGTGAAGCCTTGATTTTTCTACATTCTTTCCTTACATCTTTCAGAAACGAGAAGTTGTAAGGAAAAGTAGTTGTAAGGGAGCGTGAAAGCATGGGAAAAGCAGACGAAGCCTTGAAAAAAGCGGCGTTGACGCTTGAAAAATATCGAAAGAACAAAACGCTTGTTGCCCCGGAAGATCTGAAAGGCAAGTACAAGGTTCCGTTTCAGAAATTGAAGCACCAGCTTGCAGAGGAATTAGGAGAGTACCTGAGGCAGTATTGCCTCGCAGGTTTCATCATTCAGAAAGAGACGGATCCAGTTGTTGGGAAGATTCAGAAATCATTTGATGATAACCAGATAGGAAAGCGGGTAGGACAGGCGGCGTTCCGGAGATTTGATTTAGAAGAAATTAAAAAGATTGCCGCGGATTGGCGTCGGGAAGTTGAAAGAATCTGGACGGAATACTTTAACGAGCATGTGTGTTTATACACATGGGGACAATGTTACGCGGAGGAATCCACAGCAACTCCGCTTATATACAATGACCTTGTGGATAAGTTTTGGGACGAAGCAACCGGAGAGTGGATTGACAGAGAGAAGCCTCCCGGAGCTGCGATTTTGATATTTATTTCAGAAAAGGAGAAAACAGAATGAGCGATAAAAAATTAAGACCTTGCCCGTTCTGCGGATGCAAAGATAGAAGAGTTGGCATCAGGAGAATGGGGAAAAAGGGATACCGGGTTATATGCGGAAGATGCGGAGGTGGAGGACCGTATATAACAATAAATGATTTTGACAATAAGGATCAGGCGCAGGAAGCGGCTAAAGAGGTTTGGAACGGAAAGGGGCTCTTAGAATGAAAGCATTGACAGTATGGCAGCCATGGGCGCAGCTCTTAGCGATGGGAACAAAGAGCAACGAAACCAGAAGCTGGGGAACAAAGTATAGAGGACGTATTTTAATTCATGCAGCAAAAATAGACCATCAATATATTGTTGGCAAATATCCGCATGAATTGTTTCAGTATTTTGAAACGGCGGGAGCTATTTATAAAGACTTTCCTCTTGGGGCGATTATCGGACAAGCAAATCTGGTTGAATGCATTCAGATGGATCAAGACTACTGTGACTGGATGAAGAAATGGAATCCGGGAGAGTATGCTTTTGGAGATTACGCGCCTGGAAGATACGCATGGGTTATGAAAGACGCTGTACTTTTTGATAAGCCGATACCGGCATCAGGAAAACAGGGACTTTGGAATTGGGAAGGAGAGTTGCCAGTATGAGAATCAAGTACAGAGGATGGTCGCCAGACCTGAAACGCTGGATATATGGAGCATACATCAATCATTGTAATTGCGCAGTGTGTTTCACAGAGGACGACCGGCCAGAATATCACGAAGCGAAGATTATATTCGAGGAAATGATAGATTGGAGCTTTCCATACCGAACGATGATCGCAGATGTTGTAGCGGAATCAGTAGGCGCAGGGTGTGTCGTTGATAAGAGAGAGTTCTTCGAGGGCGACATTGTTTCCTGCAAATTGGATGATACGCACACAGCAGTCGGAGTTGTACGGTTCGGGAAGTATAATGCGGAACATGGCGACATCGGATTTTATATCGAATGGAAATCAGGGTACACCCTTATGAGGGGCGAGCTTGGCTACTGGGCAAAGAATGAAGAATTGACAGTTATCGGAACCGAATACGAAAACGGTGACTTATTGAAGGAGGGCGCAGAGTATGGCAAAACAGAAAACTAAGGCATACACATTGAACAGAGAGAAATACAAAGCGATTAAAAAGTACGATCACCAGCAATTAGAGGACTTCTGCAGCATGGTTTACGAGAGCGGCGTTAAGCGTGGCTATGAAGCCGGATGCAAGGCAGCAGCGGACGCGGCCAGCGGAGAACTTTCAGAGAAATTCCGGAAGATTGCGATTGAGGAAGTATTGGCAGCAGCCGCAGAGGTAAAGGGAATCGGTCCGAAGAAACTGGAAGAAATCAGGACGAAGATCGGAGTTGAGAACAATGAAGCCTGACGGTGTGCCAGAGTTTGGATATTACAATTTAGATTGCATGGAAGGCATGAAGCTCTTCCCGGACAAGTATTTTGATTTAGCAATCGTTGATCCGCCGTATTTTTCAGGTCCAGAGCGACGCGGTTTCTATGGGCGAAAGGTTTCTCCCATAGGAGTCAGCCGCCTATATGAGCAGATGAAGCATTGGGATGTTCCCGGAAATGATTATTTTCAAGAACTGTTTCGTGTGTCAAAGAATCAGATCATATGGGGATGCAATTATTTTGATTATCCATTCGGAGCGGGGCGGATCGTTTGGGATAAATGTAACGGCGCGAGCGATTTTTCAGATTGCGAGATTGCATACTGCAGCCTGCATGATTCAGTGCGGTTGTTTCGGTATATGTGGAACGGTATGTTTCAAGGAAAGAGCATGACGGAGGGGTGGATCCAGCAAGGAAACAAAAGCAAAAATGAACGCAGAATACACCCGACGCAGAAACCGGTTGTTTTGTATGAATGGATCCTGCAGAAATACGCGAAGCCCGGTTTCAAAATTCTTGATACACATGTGGGCAGCGCAAGCAGTCTGATCGCCTGCCACCGTGCTCAATGTAACTATGTTGGATATGAGATCGACGAGAGTATGTATCACATATCCAGAGAGCGCCTGATGCAAGAAACGGCGCAGCTTACAATTTTCGATATGGAGGTGTAGGATGAAATTCAGAATAAATATTGTCGCATTGGTTAATGCGAGCATAAAGTTTCTATTTATCGGCTTTTTATGGCAGCTGCTAGAGCTGATTTTATATCATCAGATTCAGCCAAGATTCGTTGATGATATTATAAGTTTATTTTTGTTTTATTACATATTCAGAGCCGAAGAAAGGATGCGATATTGATGCCAAAAGACTTAGACAGATTTTCGACGAAGGCAGAAGCGCTTGTTTACATACATGCAAAATATAAATGCGATCCTAAGTGTGCCGAAGATATTCTAAGAGATCGTATTCCAAAGGAATCGTACTACCAGAAGAAAATCATGGATTACATAAAAAACGCATATCCAAATTCTTTCGTTTGGAAGGAAGCCGCCGGAAATTATAGCAGGCAGGGCATACCAGATGTGTCCGCAGTTATCGAAGGCCTTTATTTCGGGTTTGAGGTAAAGCGACCGTATTTCGGAGTGCTATCAGTTATTCAAGAACAGACGATAAAACAGATCAACGCCGCAGGGGGAAGCGCAGGAGTGTGCGTTTTCCCGGAAGATGCGGAGAGATTGATTCAGGAAGCGGAGGTGAGATACAATGTCAGATTTAAGCGTAATGTATAGCAGTAAGACAGACCAGTGGGCGACGCCGCAGAGCTTTTTCGAGGAACTTGATGCGGAGTTTCATTTCAATTTGGATCCATGTGCCGACGAGGAAAATCATAAGTGTGCCGAATATTTCACGAAGCAGCAGGATGGGCTAAAGCAAAATTGGGGGGGGGCGCCGCGTGTTCTGCAATCCGCCATACGGTCAGGCAATCGGAGAGTGGGTTGCGAAATGCTATCAGGAAGGCACGAAGGAGAATACCCTTGTGGTACTTCTTATCCCAGCCAGAACGGACACGAAGTATTTTCACGATTATATATTGCATCGTTCAGAGATTCGCTTTGTGCGGGGCAGGTTGAAATTTGGAGACGGTAAGAACAGCGCACCGTTCCCATCAATGCTGGTAATTTTCAGAGGACCGAAAGCGTAGGAAGGAGTGATTTTTTTGAACCGAGCGCAGAGACGAGCTGCTGCCAGAGGCAAGCAGACAGATAAAAGATTTCACGTTATGGAGGAACCAGATTTTTCAGAAGTTCCATTGGCAACAGTGTGTCAGAGCATCCAGCTCCTTATCAACGAACTGTGCCGCAGGGGCGTCAGGGTTTATGATTTTGATAACAAAAATAAGTGTGTTGAGCAGATTCAGATCATACAAGGGAAGGTTTATTTTTTAGCTGCGGAGGAAATCGCCGATGGAAAAGAGTAAGAGCAAATTATCAAGAGAGGCGGTCGTGCTTGATAAATATTTGAGCACATACAGCCGATGCAAGAACCGGAAGCGGTCGCTGGAACGCAGGCAAGCGGCAATTATGCAGGAATTTGATAGCCCACTCCGGGCAGTTGCCATGGATGGTATGCCGCGTGGCAGCAGTAGTAACACCGGTTGTGCTGCATTGTCCTATGAATTGGACGAGATCAACACCCGGATCCATGAGAAAATTCTTGAAATGGAAAAGGTGTATATCAAAATCAATGACATCATGGAATTTCTACCGGAAGATTCCACCGAGCGAAGCATCTTAGAGTACAAGTACATTGATAGCTGCAGTTGGAGCCGGATTTGCGAGCTGGAGCATATCAGCAGAACACCGGCGACGCAGTACTGGAGGAAGGGTTTATACAAACTTTTAGAGTATGCCAAGATTCAGGAAATCGTGAGAGAGTATGAGAAAGAGATTGACACAGCCGAAGGTGCGTAGAATAATTATTTTATAAAGGAGGACACGAACATGGATGATATGATTGAAAGCAGGCTTGAAGTGTGTGCAGGGCATCCGAAGCAGCAAAATATTTTCTTCTTGGAAAAGATGTTGCTGGAGGCAGGATTCCCGTACTATTTTAATTTTTGGGAGGATTTGAGACCGACGCCATTTAATCAGGATGGCAGAGATCCGGAAAATGATATTGACTGGGACAATTACCATTTCATTATCGAGCTGGAACATGGCGCAGGGATGCCGTACCCACTTATGAGCATTGAGCTAGATTCAGAAGGGCTGTTAGTTTTGATGGATGCGAGGGAAGCTGCAGAGGCAAAGACGACGCCAGAGAATCTGAACGACGTAGCAGTTTTTTATGAAGGATTGACGCCGGAGCAGGCAATGGAGAACATAGAAAAATTTTTTGACAGCCTATAAAAGAGTACAATGAAGCACAGACGATTATGGTAATATAATCTTGCCGGAAGTTTTTGCCGAGACTTCTGGACTGTGCTTCTCCTTTTGTAATCGGGCGCTGTGTCGGTTAGAGATGCAGCGCCTATTTTTTTGCAAAAAAAATAACACCCCGGAGAGTGTTATTCGTTTTCTAAGATAGATTCAATCGAAACGCCAAGAGCGTGTGCCAGATCGCGGACTTTCCATACCGCCGCATTATTGATACTTACAATTCCTTGTTCATATTTTTCAATGGTGCGATCACTGATTCCAGTTTTTTCAGCAAGCTGTTCTCGCGACATTCCTTTTTCTTGACGCGCCAACGTCAGGTTCGTACAGTTGTTTTTTCTTACATACATAAGCCAAGACCTCCGTAAAGTTGTGCGCCGGATCCATCCCGGCGCATTTATTGTACCACTTACAAGCGTACTTTGACTACATAATTTTTCGGAACCCGTATCGGTTGACCGGGAGAGAATCGACTGCAGCGTCCAGAAAATCTGTGTCGAATCCGAATGACCGATACCCGGAAGCAATAACATTGTAATAATAATCGCTCGGATATGTTGGCCGGCCATAATTCATCAGGTAAACCATTCCAGTAACAACTGTGCCATCATCCATCAAAACGTCGATGTTTTCTTTCCGGTAGAGATGCGGAAAACCTTCATACCGGTCAAGGCTTGCTTCGTCAGCCTTTGAGATTTCCCAGAGGGCAACCGGGACATCTGTGTTAGCTCCCGGCAGGACGGTTGCAACACCGTTGCCGCGAGAGTTTCCCCAGAAAGTCAGGGAATAATTTTTGATAACGCCTGTGCCGAATATCTTTGCATCCGGGCAGCGGAAACGCATCTGTTCAAGATGCAGGTTGGAACCATAAGCGACATAAAGTTTTTTGTTAGATTTTCTCATAATGAGTACCTCCTTAGATATAATTTTCAATGTAAATTTTTTCAAGCATTGCAACCTTTTCGTGCAAATTGGTGCAGGCTTTCAATTCTTCCTTTAATGGGTGCTCCAGCAATACCGTAAATGGGATGCTATCAAGAATAATTTCATACTTGCGAATATCTGATAATACGCCCCAGTAGGACATAAATTTGTTACGCGCATCCTTACACCATTGCTCGATTGTTTTCATATCTTTTTCAGGCACATAGGAGTCAGGATTTTTGATGTACCAAGTGATTCTCCCGCCTTCTGAGATATGAGCGATTGTTTTATAATCGCCATTTTCTTCAACGGCTTTGTTACATACAGTTGTGCCGTTTCCAAGGCATCCGCCAAAAAGTTCAAATTTTCTTGCCATGATAAAATACCTCCGATTATTTTTTAACCTGCCATCATCAGCGCCGGTAGGTCAGCTCCGGCGGACGCCCGAAGGCGTTTCGGCTTAATATTCGCACTGTGTCAGAATCGGATAAGGATCCGGATATTTTCTTGTCGCAAGTTTTACGCAGCGTTTCAAGATATAATCTGCTTCGGATTTTGAAAGCCCGATCAGGTTCCCGTCTTCGTCAGATCCGGCGGCAACGATGAAAAGATTTCCGACAAGCTGTGCCTGGCCTAAATTATCTATCGCGGAAATTTTTGGAGCCGCACTGAAAAGTCCTTCATCATCACAGATAATTGTAAAATCCTTCCGACCGATCCGGCGCTGGACTATATCAATACAGGTGCAGTTCAGAATTTCATAATATTTTTTGAGATCATCCGCAATTTCGATTGCTTCAACTTTTGCATTTGCCACGCCCAGCAGTACACCATAAATATTTTTTGCCATGATTTTTACCTCCTATACCGGGCAGGCTGTGCCCGGTTCATTGTAGATTACTAAAGCAATATTGTTTTGGAAAATTGTTATCTGTAGCTCGGTCATTGCCGGATTGTCTTTGCATTCAAACCAGCAAGCCTGAACCGCAAGACCTGTGCCGTTTTCTTCATCCTCGACCATACCGGCGCCGGTTTCGTATGCCATTTTCATGGCTTCGTCGATGAGCTCGGCTAAAATGTTTTTTCGTTCTTCCATAAGACTACCTCCATTTTTATACTACGCTTGCAAGCGTTCCTTGTTGTTGTCGTGATACTAACTCTGCCGGGGCAGGAAGTCAATACTTTTTTTGAAAAATTTTTTGACCGCCTGCCGGAAAAATTTTTTAGCAGAACGGGAGCGGATCAGGATCCGCAGGTGTGTCAACCGTAAGATTTTCTACGAAGCCATAGCAGTTAAAATCAAGTTCGTCGCAGATTTTTTGAAACCCGGCCACATCCACTTCAATATAATTTTTACCGGTAACGCGCTGCTCGGATTGTTCCTCGCGGTTGGTATCAATGTTAATGCAGTTTTTTGTTTTCTTGTTTTCAAATCGTAAGATCATGTTTTTGTACCTTCCTTTATTTTTTGACCGGGAACCCCCGGAAAGCCTGTGCCGGGAATCGAACCCGGCCGGAGCCATTCAGGCTGATTATTAGTATTGATGCTCGACGGCTTCCAGTTCTACTTCATCAAACAGCTCGGTATATCCGGCATATTTTGAATCAATGATTTTATCATCCAGAACCGTTTCAGGCGTGCCGTTATCATCCATCGTGACGGCTATTATATCCCCCATGTACAGATCTTCAATTCCGTAAAATTCATACAGCAGTCCAGAACCGGTAGAAATTGTTACCAGATCCTGCCCGAAGTCCAGCCCCACAACAACCCCCGCATTTGGATAGGTTTTTGATGCAGGCTCAACCGGGAGATTTTTTTGACCGCACCCAGCCAAAAGTGTGCTTGCCATTACTACCGCCAGGAAAAGTTTTTTGTTCATCATAATTTTTTACCTCCGTAAATTTGAGTTTTTGATACCGGCATCTGTGCCGGGAATCCCGGCTGAGGGAATCGAACCCTCAGCGAAACCGTACCGGGAAATCTTTAATACCATGAGGACTGGAACTCCGGCTCACCGCCCCACGCGGTCAGGGATATGCAGGAATCAATTTTTACATGCCAGCCGCCGGTGCGCTTTTCGTAAGAATCCTGCGAAACCATTTTTACAATCGGCTCACCGATCCGGCGGTCGCGATCCGGTACGACGTACCCGCTCATGGCGCTTGTTGCATCGGTTTGGGTGTGCCCAAGTTCCACAATTTCAACCTTGCAGGCGCTGACGATTTTTGTGACCATGTAGAACTCAACGTTTGTTTGTTCGTAGCCCCATGAGTCCGTCAGGATGTCGCCAACCATCAGACCGAATTTTGAAACCGGCTCGGATGCAGCCACCGCAACCGCGCAAACCTGTGCCGGAGTAGCGTCGCCCGAAAGTTTTTTCGCAAGTTCCATGCGCTCCGGGTTTTGCTTTGCGTACCATAATTTTTTCATGCGATGCCACCGGAACCCGGCCGCCTTCATTGCCTCGCGGATTTCTTCTGCAGGTTTGCCCTCGAAAGTTAATTCGATACCATTAAATTCTTTGTTAATTGCCATTGTACACATAAGCTGTACCTCCTTAGATTTTTTGATTTTTCATGCCGGCACTGTGCCGGAAAAGCTCCGCCCGGAATCGAACCGGGATTTTTTCAGATCCACCTGCCGGAGCTGTGCCCCGGCGATCCTATCGGTACAGATCGCCGGTTTTACCGAAACGCCAAGCGGCGTCGCCGGAAAGATTTTTTATCAGATGTTTGTGCGGATTTTTGAACATCTCGCCAGTCCAGCCCATACCGACCAGCCAAGTCCGCATTGCAAATTTTTCATTGCCGGCAACCATGATCGGATTTTTTTCTGCCTTAATTCTTGAGCTCGTCAACGCTTTTGCATTCATCGAAAGAACCAAGAGAACGAAAGCGCGAATCGTTCCGGCGTGTAATGTAGCATTAAAGGCGCGGATTTCGATTGTGTTGCAAGCCCGTCCGCGGGTTGAGAAGTAGCGGTGCAGGTTCAGCAGATGATAGCGGCTTTCATCGTAGTGCTGTGTCCGGCAATATTCGGGCGATCCGCCGGAAAAGTTTTTATACCATGCAGTCTCGATCTGGTCGATCGTTTTGCAGGATTTCAGATCTTCCATGAAGTGTGTCGGAGTACCCTGTGCCTCGTAACTGCGGCGGTTGTTCATCGGTACACACCACTGGTGAACGCGTTCATCATCGACGCCTAAAGCCTTGTAAAGCATTGTTTCCTGAGAATACACAAGGTTGATAAAGTTGATCAGCGTTTTCGCGGTATGCTCCGCACTTCCTACGTGAATATGGATTCCGCAACCGTACTGGGCGCCGGTTTTCGCTCCGGCATTGCGTAAAGCCCTAACCAGTTCCTGCAGGGTTGCCATATCGGAAAGCATGAGCGGCGGTGTGTTCAGTTCGCAGGAATAGTCGCCGCGGCAGTTGGCTGTGCGTCCGTTGCTATCAACCGCGTGTATTGAACAATCGGAAACGTAAAGCCACTCGCGACCGTTGCTATCAGTAACTTTGTACTTGCCATAAGAACCGCCTACATAATCAACTCTTGCGCCATTGCCAAGCAGGCTGGCTGTTACCCTTGCGGCTGATTCTCTTGTAATACCGGTCATTTCGATTTCCACACCGTAGGTCATGGTGTTTATCATGTTCTGCATTGCTTCTCGCTGTGTTCTTGTTGCCATAATCGCAACCTCCTTTTATTTGACTTTATGAAACCCTTGCAAGGGTTCCTTGCTATGGCTGTATCATCGCTCTGGTGTGCCGGTTTTGTCAACACCTTTTTTCAAAAAAATTTTCCGGATATTTGGAAAAGCCTTATTTTATGCGGGTTTGTGGGCTCAAAAAATTTATATTTACTTTCAGATTCCGGATCACGCAAGGCAGGCGCGGCAGGGTAGACAGCACCGGCGGCAGGGTAGGCAGGGCGGACCATAGCCAGCACACACATACACATACACGCGCGCCCGCGTGCGCGGCTGATGGAAGAAACGCGAAAACCTGTGCCGGTAGCGGTGGCAGGGTAGAACGACGACGCAAGGCAGGCATGGCGGCAGCAGGGCTGTGCCGCTTGCCTATATAGAACCGGAGCAACGATGGCGGCAGGGCAGGCAGGGTGTGCCCACATAGAACCGGATCGGCACCGGCGGCAGGGTAGGCGGCGGCTTTATGATTCCATTTCAGAATTGAGAATTGAAAACTTGTTTTTCCGCCTTTAATAGAAAGAACGACGCAAGGCAGGCGGTGTGCCTGCATACCATAGACAGAACGACACCGGCGGCAGCAGGGCGGCAGGGTAGACATGGTGTGCCTGAACCAACGACACAAGGCGGAACGGCGGCAGGGTAGGCATAGAACGCAAGGAAGCAAGGACTGTGTCCATAGAAAGAAGCAAGGCGGCGCCGGATCGCTGTGTCCATAGAAGAAACGCAACCGGAAAAGCCGCTGTGTCAGGGCTTTAGGTACTACTGTGTCGGCTAAGGAATGCGGGGCGGGGAAAGCCCGATATTTCTGCCGATGAAACCCAAAAAAAATTTTGCATTTCGTTACGCGAACCCACTGAAAATGGTATGAAATTTTGCGGAAAATTAAAAAAGTACAAAAGAGTACACGCACATGTGCTATCATGGTAGCGTGGAATTTAAGAGATATGCGGAGCCTTTAATGGTTCCGCTTTTTGTTTGGAGGGTTTGCTTTGGATATACAGAAAAGAAAAATATCGGAATTGAAACCGGCAGAGTATAACCCGCGGAAAGCATTGACGCCGGACGATCCTGAGTACCAGAAAATCAAGAAAAGTATTCAGCAGTTCGGCTATGTTGATCCTATCATTATCAATTCAGATGGAACCATCATCGGTGGACATCAGAGATACAGAGTGCTTTCAGATTTAGGCTATGAGGAAATAGAGTGTGTTGTCCTGAACCTTGATAAGAATGGAGAAAAGGCCCTGAACATCGCTATGAATAAGATTTCGGGCGAGTGGGACGAGGTTAAGTTAAAAGACCTTCTTATCGACCTTGACCTCGAAGATTATGATCTTAGCCTGACCGGCTTCGAGACAAAGGAGCTAGAGGACCTTATAGATCTTCCGGACTTTGAACCAGAAACGACGGAGGATGATTTCGATCCTGAATCAGAGGAAGCGCAGCAGCTTTGTTTTGTAAACAGCGGGGAAGTATGGCAACTTGGCAACCATCGTTTGATGTGTGGCGACAGCACCGTTGCGGCAGACGTTCAGAAACTTATGGGTGCAGAACAGATGGACCTTATCATTACGGATCCACCGTACAATGTAAGTTACGAACAGAAGGCAGCGCGCCTGAATGAATACAGGGCAAATAACAATGGTGCAATGGCAATCGCGAATGATACCATGGAGGACGATCAGTTTTATGCGTTCCTTCTGGCCGCGTTTAATAATATGGAATCTTGCATGAGAGAAGGCGCCGCCGCCTATGTATTTCATGCAGATATGGAAGGACTTACTTTTAGGAAGGCTTTTGGCGATGCAGGTTTGAAGTTAGCAGAGGTCCTGATATGGGAAAAGAACAATTTCGTGCTTGGCCGCCAGGACTACCAGCGGCGGCATGAACCGATTCTTTACGGTTGGAAGGAAGGTGCCGGACATTATTTCATCAATGACCGGACGCAGGACACCGTCATATTAGAGGACGACGTAGATCTTGACGCCATGAAAAAGCCTGAATTGATTGCATACATCAAACAGAAAATGCACGAATACGCAGATCAGACTTCGGTTATCTTTGAAAGAAAGCCTATGAGCAGTAGCCTGCATCCTACCATGAAGCCGATTGACCTTATCGCTAAGTTTATGAGAAACAGCAGTAAAAAAGGCTGGAATGTAGGAGATTTATTCGGCGGAAGCGGCTCTACCCTGATAACAGCGGAACAGCTTGGAAGAAATGCTTTCGTCATGGAATACGACGAGCATTACGCCAGCGTCATTATCAGAAGATGGGAAGAATTTACCGGTCGGCAAGCGGTAAGAATAGAGGTGTAAAGTATGGCGGAGAGTACAGAAAACAAAGGATATTACAAAGTTGACACCATAGCAAATCTATTCGGTGTGAGTGTAAGAAGAATCCAACAGCTCACGCAGGACGGAGTTATATCGACGACCGAGACAGCGGACGGACGCCGGTATGAGTTGGTGCCAACGATTCAGAGATATGTTAAGTATCTTTCAGATAAAGCATACGGCAAATCCAAATCGGAAGCCGAAGCGAAACTGAAGGAGCAGAAATTAAAAGCAGAAATAGCCCTGAAAGAATCGCAGGGTGAACTTCATAAACTAAGAACAGAAATTGCGGCTGGTCAGTATGTTTCCGTAGAGGAAGTAAAACTTGACTATGGTCGCTTTTTTATTTCCTTCAAAAAATTTGCTATGTCGATTCCCAGTAAGCTGGCAGGGCGCTTGACCGGGTTTGTTGATCCGGTAGAGGTACGACAGATAGAAAATGAGCTCCAGAAGGAAGTACAGCGTTTACTTGGTGCATTTGTAATCAGTGCCATTGTAGACGAGGATGGAGCTGGGGATGGCAAGGCGAAAAAAGACTAAGGTAACAAAATACCAATGGGAGGCCCTGCAGTTTCTAAGCCCACCTGAGCAGCTTACTGTGTCAGAATGGGCGGAGAAGTACAGAATGTTGGACTCTAAATCTTCCGCTATGCCCGGACCATGGAGCAATGACATTACTCCGTATCTATGCGGTGTAATGGATGAGTTCAATAATTATGAAACAGAGAAGATTATCTTTGTAAAGCCAACGCAGATCGGTGGAACTGAAGCATTGCAAAACATGATCGGTTACATCGTTATGCAAGATCCGGCGCCAACGATGATCGTATATCCGACAGAGACGCTTGCAAAATCTGTGTCGGAAAACAGATTGCAGCCTATGTTGAAGGCGACTCCGGAGATTTCCAAAAAGTTTGACGAGAACTCATCACTTTTGGAACTTCAATTCGACGGAATGTACCTGACACTTGCAGGCTCCAATTCTCCGTCAGGGCTTGCTAGTAAGCCTATCAGATTCCTGATGATGGATGAGGTAGACAAATATCCGGGAGCCAGCAGTAAAGAGGCGGATCCAATCAAACTTGCTACGGAGCGTACAAAAACGTTCCATAACAAAAAAATATATATAACCAGCACCCCGACGTTGAAAACCGGACATATCTGGAAAGAAAAAGAGGGAGCAGATATTGAGAAACATTTCTTTGTTCCTTGCCCGCACTGTGGCGAATACATAGAGTTTCGTTTTCAGAATATCAAGTTTCCGGATGACGAAGGTATGAGCTATGCAGATCGCGCGGAATTTGCCACCTATGTGTGTCAGGAGTGCGGCTGCATCATCACAGACAACGACAAACATAATATGTTGAAGTTGGGAGAATGGCGGACGGTGCGACACAGTACCAAGTACGTCCGGAACGTAGCCTTCTGGATCAATACGTTATACAGCCCTTTTGTAAGATGGTCTGATATAGCGAAAGAGTTTCTTTCAACAAAGGATGATCCGGAGGATTTCCAGAACTTTGTAAACTCATGGCTCGCAGAACCATGGGAGGACACGAAGTTAAAAACCAATGCAGAGTTGGTTATGGAAAGGCAAACAGATGTTCCGGCTTACGTTATTCCTTTGTGGACAAAACTGCTGACAGCAGGTGTTGACGTTCAGGAAAATTCCCTATATTGGACTATTCGAGCATGGGGGAATTACTTAACGAGCCAGAACGTGGCGCATGGACAGGCACTTTCCTTTGAAGAGATTGACCGCGTGATGAACGCCCAATATATGACAGAGGAAGGAGATCCGGTTGTTGTAAATCTGTGCTTGGTCGATTCCGGGGATCAGACAGATATGGTATATGACTTCTGTGCTTACCATACAGATTATGCTTTGCCTGTTAAAGGTTCCAGCCATGCACAGTTGAGCCATTACAAACTAAGCAAGATCAATAAGGCCGAAAGCAAGGCTTACGGAATGAATCTTGTACTTGTTGATGGTGGCAAATACAAGGATATGATCGCCGGGCGTATGCGTCGACCAAACGGACGCGGAAGCTGGATGGTTTATTCAGGATGCGATATGGAATATGCGACGCAGGTTACTGCAGAGCACAAGGTTAATGTTAAAACGCCAAGCGGAACCAAGCAGGTGTGGCAACCAAAACACAGCCACGCAGACAACCACTACTTAGATGCAGAGGTTTACGCGCTGGCAGCCGCAGACATTATGGGCGTAAGAACGCTGCATCTTTCAGAAGATCAGCAGGAGCAGCACACAGCAATAAACAATGAGCCTGAAACTCCGGAAGAACAATGGATAAAGGCGCATGATAATTGGATAGGAGGATAGCGCATGGCAGACAATGTAAACAATATGCCTACAAGTACAGAGGAAATGCTTGATAGCGTAAATGCGGCTATTGTAGCGATTGCCGTCGGCGGTCAGTCTTACAAGATTGGTTCGAGAAGCCTGACAAGAGCAGATTTGAAACAGCTCTATGCAATCAAAAACGATCTTACGGCGCAGTTAGCGTCGCAGAATAGCGGAGGACTTCTTGATGATTGCTATGTTGGTATCTTTTCAGGAAGGTAGGTTGACGGTATGGGATGGATAGATAATATCATTGCCGCTGTGTCACCACAGACGGCATATAAAAGAGAAACATATCGCCGGGCGTATTCTGAATTGAGAAGTTACTACGATGCAGCAGATCATGGCGGAACGAATCAGAACTGGCGCGTAATCAATACGTCGGCAGAATATACGGACCGGTACAGCAGAGATGATGTCCGGGCAAGGGCGAGGGACCTTGAACGAAACAGCGATATTCTTAATTCTGTTACCGGAGCATTTGAAAGAAATGTAATCGGCGGTGGCTATCAGATTCAGGTTAAAACAGACAACCCGGAACTGAATAAGAAAATAGAAAAGGCATGGAAAAAGTGGTGTAAAAAAAGGAATTGCGACGTAACCGGTACGCAGAGCCTTAACCAGATTATCCGAATGGCAGTAGTCCGGAAAAAAGTTGACGGTGGTATTCTTTTTGTAAAGAGGTACACATCGGAAGGCTTTGTTCCGTTTCAGTTACAGATGATTGAAGTTGACGAGCTTGATCTTTCCAGCGTACAGCCAAGGAACGCCGGGAACAAAGTAGTCGGAGGAATTGAGTACAACTCATTCAATAAGCCGGTTGGATATTTCATCAGACAGTATGACGTTGATGGTTATACACAGAGGGAACCTGTGTATATAGAAGCCAAGGACGTCATTTTTTATTTCACGAAACACAGGCCTTCGCAGCTTCGTGAAATATCAGATATGGCGCATACAATTCCGCGCATCAGGGATGTAAACGAATTTATGACGGCTGTGTCGGTAAAGGAAAGAATTGAGGCTTGTCTTTCTATCTTTATTAAAAAAGCATTGCCGACAACCGGTATCGGGCGCCCTAATGGGCCTGCTGCCGGAGCAGACAGAGTTTCCTACGAAGGTAAAACGATCAGCCCTGGAATGATTAAAGAAATGAATGTCGGGGACGAGATTCAGGTGGTAAATCCATCCGGACAGGGAGCGGACGCGACCAGCTTTACAAAATTACAGTTAAGACAGGTTGGAGCCGGTCAGGGAATCAGTTACGAGGCGACAAGCCGGGATATGGCAGAAAGCACATATTCTTCCGCCAGACAGGGATTGATCGAAGACGATCTTACTTATCAGAAGGACAAGGAACTTCTGATAGAAATATTAGATGAAATCTACGAAACATTCATCATATCCGCTGTGCTTTGCGGAGAGCTTGACATAAAGGATTTCTGGAGTAACAAGGATAAATACCTCGACCATGAATGGATTCAGGAGCCTAAGCCTTGGATTGATCCGCAGAAAGAATCGAACGCGAACAAGACTGCACTGCAGACAGGCCAGAAAACCTACAAGCAGATTGCAGCAGAGAATGGCCGGGATTGGCGAAGCCAGATTGATGATATGGCAGAAGTCATCGAGTATGGCAAGGAAAAAGGAATTGATATGGGAGGTGTGTTGTTTGGCCAGACAGATCAGACAGCCTATGAACCTGATCCGGGAAGCGGAGAAGGGGACGATGGCGGAAAACGAAAAAATGAATAATGAAAAGAACGGCAGTATGCAGCGGTATTTAACCGATTGCAGCTTAACTCGTATGGAAGGTGAAGGGAACGAACGAAAGTTTGTTCTTTCTTTTTCTTCCGAGGAACCATACGACCGATGGTGGGGTACGGAAATCTTATCTCATTCAGAGGGAGCGTTGGATCTTACGAGACTTAACTCTATCGGAGTCGTCTTATATAACCATAACCGCGATAAGGTTATCGGAAAAATCCTTCGTGCATGGGTTGAGGATGGACGAGGAAAAGCAGAGATCGAGTTTGATTCCGATGCTGATTCAGAGGTTATCTATCAGAAAGTTGCCAGCGGCACATTGAAGGGTGTGTCTGTTGGCTACATGGTGGAAGTTTGGGAGGAAGTAGCGGCAAACAAGAAGTCCAGCGACGGACGGTTTACCGGTCCTTGCGATATTGCTACCAGATGGACGCCATTTGAAATATCTATCGTGAGCGTACCGGCAGATCCTACGGTCGGTGTTGGGCGTTCCAAAGATCCGGAACACGCAGGTGTAAAACCGGAAGAGACAAAGGGAGTAAGCAGCTTTTACTATAACGAAAAGCAGCTCCAAATAAATAAAAATCTTTTTACAGGAGGTAAGTAAGTATGAATCGTAAACAGTTGATTCAGAGACAGCAGGAGCTCCTTAACACAGCAAAAGCTGCTGAGAGAGAGCTTACTGCAGAGGAACAGGCTGAGTTTGATGAAATTCAGAGACAGATCACAGCCATGGACGCAGGAACTGGAAGCGGAGAGGAACCCGAAGTAAACCCGGAAGCAGAGAGAGCCGCTGCTATGACAGCAGAGCGTCAGAGATGCGCCGAGATCACAAACCTTTGCAGAGAGTTCAATGTATCCGCGGAGAACGAAAGAAGTTACATTGAGCAGGGTGTGTCCGTTGACGGGGTGCGCAAAGCAATCCTTGATGGAATGAAAGCAGATGGAGCACCTGTGTCCACTAGAGGCAGAGTAGAGGTTACATCCGACGCTCAGGATAAGTTCAGAGCAGCAGCAGGAGACGCCATTGTAATGCGTTCCGGTATTAACATTGAAAAACCGGCAGAGGGCGCGAGAGAGTTAATGCACATGTCTTTAAGAGACCTTGCTATTGAGTGTCTGTCCGCAGAGGGACAGACAGGGCTTAACCGCAAGTCCGCCGAGGAATTATTCAACCTTGCATCCAGACAGTTCTTCAACCCGACAGCAGCTTTCCCGGCTATCCTTGATAATGCCATCAACAAGGCTTATGTAGAGGGACATAAAAACGTTGCTGTTACATTCGATCAGTGGACCAAGAAAGGAACATTAAAAGACTTCAAGACCGCAGATAACAATTATCTTGCTGGTCCTGCGGGAGAGTTCCTTGAGGTTCCAGAAGGCGCAGAACTGAAGCATGACGTATTCGAGGATAAGAAACGTCCTACCAGAAAGCTGAAAACTTACGGTAGACAGTTCACCCTTACTCGTCAGGCTTTCATCAATGACGACATCGAACTTGTTACAAGAGTCCCTGCGGCGTATGCAGCCAGCGCAAGAAAGACCATCAATAAACAGGTTTATCAAATTTTGGTAAACAATCCTGCTATTTATGACGGAACCGTACTGTTTTCCAGTGCACATGGAAACCTTATGACAACCGGAACTGGCATCACGCAGGCTTCCATGCAGAACATGATTATGGCATTGCAGAACCAGACAGACGAGTTCGGTGAGGCTATTATCGTTCGTCCTGCGACACTTGTTGTTCCTTCTGGCATGGCTTTTGATATTTACACCTTATTCAATAGCCCGGTTATCAATACTTCCGGAAACACACAGGCAGTCAACCCTCTGTATCGCTATGCGAACCAGATTCAGATTATCGAGGATCCTACCATCAACGTATTGTGCGGCGGCTTTGGACATCAGATGCCTTGGTATCTGCTTGGTAGTAAAGATGATACGGATTTCATTGAAGTAGATTATCTGAATGGTCAGGAGATTCCTAACATTCGCAGAATGGAAACACCGGGAACCCTTGGTTTTGTATGGGACATTTATCTTGACTGGGGTATCAGCGTAATGGATTGGCGCGGTGCTATTAAGAACCCTGGCGTTACGATCGCTAATCCGATTCAGTAAGAAGGAGGTAAGAACAGATGAAAGCAGTTTATTGGCAGAGAGGCGAAAGCCTTGATTATACAAATAGCGGTGCAACCGTTATTGAAGCAAACAGCATTATTGACCTTGGAACCAGAATTGCTGTAGCAGGAACTTCTATCAATCCGAAGGAAACAGGATCTATCCATGTTACCGGTGTTTATAGAATCAAGAAAAAAGATTCCGGCGCTATTAACTTCGGCGCAGCGGTTTATTACGATGCTACGGATTTAACCGGTGGTATCACAACCACAGCGACATCTATGACACCTGCTGGATATGCAGCAGAAGAGTCCGCAGCAGGAGCAGATACAATCCTTGTAAAACTTCTGGGTTAGGAGGTGCGCATGGCAACTAAGACAGCGAAGCAGCAGGAGAAAACAACTCCTGCTGCAGAGGAAAAATTAAAAAATCAGGAGACTGAGGATACCACTGATACAGAAGGTACGGAAGGTACAGAAGGTACGGAAGGTACAGAAGGTACGGAAGGTACAGAAGGTACAGAAGGTACAGAAGGTACAGAAGGTACAGAAGGTACAGAAGGTACGGAAGGTACGGAAGGTACGGAAGGTACGGAAGGTACAGAAGGTACACCGGAACCTGCGCCGGAGGATGAAGAAAAGGTGCTGCTTGCACAGACCTACATCCTTTACAACTCCCATCAGTACAAGCCGGGAGACGAGCTTCCGGGCAATGATCCGGTAATGCTTGCGGCTTGGTTGGAGGCAGGTACTGCAGCATGGGTAAGTGTGTCGGAACTTATTTCAGATACCGCGATTCCTGTGTCGGCGCTTGCCGGATTATATGGTTCGGCTGTGTCTTCGGATTCTGACGATGGAGAGAACCTCGTTGGCAGAGTTCCCATCAATGCAGGCAGACGCCGCAAATAATCGAGGTGAGTAGATATGACATTCAAAGATCAAATCGCAATAGACAATAGACAAGTATTTGCGAACGGAGACGAGTTCTGGGAGTACCACGTTATCAACGGAGCTAAGATGCTTTGCATGATTGATAACAATGAATTGGTGGACCGCGAAAAGAGATACCAGTACCGCAAAAGCCTTTACGCGGATGGCGTTTACCTGAAAGAGCTTCTTATTTACGTTCACGCGGATGACTTCGGCGCACTTCCGGCTATTGGAAGATCTGTAACGTTCGATAAGAAAAGTTATATTGTTTCAGACGCGATCAATGAAGATGGTATCTACTCCCTGACATTGGAGGCAAATAAGGCATGATCCATTTTCAAGTAGAAATGCAGGACTTAACCCAGATTGAGGCCGCACTTGGAATGACAAGGGATAAGTCAAAAATGGTACTGCGTACAGCAATCAACAATACCGCAAAGCAGACAGTCACGCTTCTGGTAAATGAAGCAAACAGGGAATATTACATTTCCAAAGGCAAGGTACGAAAAACCATGTCTACCAAGAAAGCGACAACCGGCAAATTGGAGGCGATTATCAAATCCGAGGAACCAGTTAATGAACTGTATGACTTTAAGGTGAGACCGAAAGCGTATGCACCACATAACCGTCCTCTAGCAGGACATACCGGCAATGTTCGCAGAGACAACAGCCCAAGCAGATTGTACTTAAAGCCCGGAGCATCTTCGGATAAGTATAAAGCATTTGTTGTTAAGTACCAGAGCGGACATATTACCATAGGTCAGCGTGTGCCTGGGAAAAGGATGAAATCAAAACCGGAGAAGGAGTTTGTAAAAACCCTTCTTTCTCCATCCACCCCGAATATGCTCGGCTATGAGCAAGGCGTATATGGTGTGGTGGAACCGCAGATGTACGACACGTTACAGCGGAACATTCAGGAACAGATTCTTCGGTATATGAAGTAGGAGATTACTATGACACCTATAAATTTACAAGATGATTTAGTGGACGAGCTCAAACATTTGTTTAAGCCGTTTGCATACAAGGCGCCGCTTGATATTGAGGATTTCGAGGATGAAACGGAAGATTCGGAGAAGGAAGCAACAGGACAACCGCGTTATAAGCGTGTTCCACTTAATGTATATGCTCAGGCGCTCCCAGTTCAGGAGAGCGACGAAGATGCAGATCCGGTTCCGTATTTAATTGTTCGGCTTAGTAGCGGCAACGATCCGGGAGGCGAGAGCAGCTTTAACACCGTAAAACTTGTAATCATCATCGGAATCTGGGACGACGATTTATCGAATCAGGGTCACAGAGATGTGCTTAATATCATTCAGAAAATATATGAGCGATTTAGTAAGAACCCATGCTTAAACCATCGTTCGGTATATACCGGGGAATGGAACTGGGCATTGCAGGAGGACGGGTACTTTCCGTATCACTTCGGCGCCTGCAGCATGAGTTTTAATATTGCAGCCATAAGAAGGGAGGATCCACTTGCATGAGTACCAAAAAAGAGACAGCGGAAGCGGAAGCACCTATTCGTGAAACGCGAGCCGCAGAGAAGAAAGAGGTTCAGGACGCTATGTACCTCGGACCTTCCATTGTTGGAGTAATCAGACATTCTACTGTGTTCAAAAACGGCACATTGCCGCAGAAGGCGCAGGAGTGTGTTGAGAAACTTCCTATGATGGAGAAGTTGTTCGTACCGCTTTCCGATATGCCGGAAGCAGTAAAAGAGCTTAATAAACCGCAGAGCGTATTGCATACAATTTACGTTCAGGTTGCTAAAGAATTTTCATAAGGAGGATAAGTAAATGGCTTATTTACATGGAGTCAGGATTCAGGAGAATCCTACAAGCGTTCCTACCCCTGTGAAGAATGAAGCCGGTGTGCCTGTTATCTTCGGTACGGCGCCGGTCAATTTGGTAGCAGATCCGGCAGGAGCAGTAAACAAATTATTCCTTTGTAACTCTTTCGCAGAGGCAAAGGTAGCAGTCGGTTATTCCGATGATTATGAGAACTATACGCTGTGTCAGGCTATGGACGCATTTTTCAAAGCGTTTGGAGTTGCACCGGTGGTTATTTGTAACGTTCTCGATCCCGCTACGCACAAGAGCACCTATTCAGAAACATTGAATATTGTTGACGGACAGGCAGTTTCTACCAAGAAGGGAATCCTTTTAGACGGTCTCAAGGTTGGAGATATGACGCTTGGTACTGATTATACAGTAGCTTTCAATGATGATGGCTACCTTGTTATCACAGTATTAAAAAGTCCTGCCGAATCTACTGTTGCTGTGTCCGGCAATGTAATCGACGCATCCAAAGTAACGGAGTCCAGCATCGTGGGAAGTTATGATTCCGGAACCGGAGTTGAAACCGGTATTGAGCTGATCCGCAAGGTATACCCTACATTCGGGCTTACACCGAGCCTCTTGCTTGCACCTGGCTGGTCTTATAAACCGACCGTAGGCCTTGCGCTGGCAGAAAAGTGTACAGACATCAACGGTATGTTCAAATGCGAGTGTGTTGTTGACATCGACGCGAGCAGAGCTGCGAAGTACACCGATGTTGAGCAGATCAAGCAGGAGAGCGGTTTTTCATCCCCTCATACAATCTGCGTTTGGCCGAAGGTTAAATATGCAGGCAAGGAAATGTATTACTCCGCTATTTACGCTGCTATGGCTTGCTATACAGATTACAATAACGACAATGTTCCCAACCTCTCACCTTCCAACCGCGCAATCAGAATCAGCGCAACCGTTGTAGAAGATGGAACAGAGGTAAACCTTGACATCAATCAGGCAAACGAGTTGAACGCTGTCGGAGTTGTTACAGCCCTTAATCTGAATGGATTTAAGGCATGGGGCAACAATACAGCCGCTTATCCTGACACCACAGATCCGAAGGACCGTTGGATTGCTTGCAGAAGATTCTTCTCTTGGTGGGGCAATTCTTTCATCACAACCTATCTTACAAAGGTTGATGATCCGGCTAATTATCGTTTGATTGAATCCATTGTAGATTCAGAAAACGTAAGAGGCAACAGCCTTGTATCTCAGGGCAAGTGTGCCGGTATCAAGATGGTGTACAGCAAAGAGGACAACCCTATTGCGAATGTATTAGACGGCAAGATCGTATTCAAACAGTATCTTGCACCTTACACACCGGCAGAGGACATCCTGAATGTACTTGAATTTGATCCGTCCATGATTGAGGCGGCTTTAGGAGGTGAATAAGAATGAGTTCTATCACAAACGTACCAGAGGTTATTAACAATTACAACGTTTACAGCAACGGCAACATCCTTGTTGGTGTGTCCGGATCCGTAGAGCTTCCTGCTCTTGAAGCAATCACAGAGGAAGTTTCCGGCGCAGGAATCCTCGGAACATACGAAACAAGTATTCCTGGATTTTATTCTTCCATGGCACAGGAGATTCCGTTCCGCATTTTGGATAACGACATCTTCTCACTTATGAATCCGAACGAGCTGGTTGACCTTACGTTCAGAGCATCTGCGCAGAGCACTGTCAAGGCAACAGGAGCGCTTGATTATAAGGGTATGCGAGTTGTTGAGCGTGGAAGATTAAAAGGCTTCACACCGGGCAAATATGAGCTTGGAAAGACCATGGACGCAAAGGTAACGCTGGAGCTTTTATACATTCTGATCGAGATCGACGGAGTTACGAAGTTGGAGTATGACAAGCTCAATTCTGTGTTCGTAGTAAACGGCAAGGATCTGTTGGAGAAAGTGAGGTCATTTAGCTAATGAGTGAGAAAGAAAAAGATTTAGCGGCTGTCGATACAACCGCTAAGGATCAGGAAGAGGCAACCGAAGAGGTTGAAATGCTTATCATATTCAAAAAGCCTTATACATTCGACAAGGTAGAATATACCGAGATCGACTTATCCGGTCTTGACGATTTGCAGGCGTCAGACATGATCGCCGTAAATAAGATTATGGCAAGATCTGCAGCAGGAATCGACGTAATGCCGGAGGTATCTTTGGAGTATGCTTGCAACCTTGCAGCAAAGGCTACCAAGATGCCGGTAGAGTTCTTCTTGCAGCTTCCTCCGAAAGAGGCAATGAAAGTAAAGAACAGAGTAATGGCTTTTTTATTCGGCTCGGAATAAGACCGAGCGAGATTCCTAAGCTACGGAAAATAATTATACAGTTATCAATGACGGTTCAGGCAGGGATAGATTACCTCTATTCCCTGCCTTTATCTGAATTACTTGAACTTATGAAGGAGGTGCATGAGGTTGTCAGTGACAGGCAAAGAATACAAGCTGGCCATAAGAATAGCCGGTATTATTGATAAATCATTCAACACCAGCCTTGCGTCAACCAAGAGCAGCCTTGCCCGGTTTAAGACTACAATCAATGCGATGGATAAGGATTTTACGAAACTTGATAAAGGTTTCAACGGGATCATGGGTGTAGGGAAGAAATGCTTTTCCGCAATCGCCTCAGCAGCGGGAGTAGCGTCCGTAGCCATTGGCGCCGCGACCGCTGCATCTATTTACGAGGGAAGCAAGTTTGAATCAGCGTTCACAGGCGTAAAGAAAACCGTTGATGCCACAGCAGAGGAATACGCGCAGTTAAGGAGTAACATCCTTGAAATGACGCGAACGATTCCTTCCAGCGCATCAGATATTGCCGGGGTAATGGAGATTGCCGGTCAGTTGGGTATCGCTACGGACAGCTTAACAGAGTTCACAAAAACGATGATTAACTTAGGTGTGTCCACAAACCTGAGCGCAGAGGAAGCGGCAACCAACCTTGCGAAATTCGCCAATGTTACATCAATGGCAGACTACGGGGCAGATGGCGTAAGTAACTGGGAACGGCTTGGATCTGTAGTAGTTGACCTTGGTAACAACTTTGCGACAACAGAGGCAGACATCGTGGAAATGTCTACGCGACTTGCTTCAACAGGATCCTTGGTAGGACTTACTCAGGCACAGATCATGGCACTTTCAACGGCTATGAGTTCCGTCGGTATCAAAGCAGAGTCCGGTGGTTCCACCATGGCGAAGTTGCTTAAAAAAATGCAGCTTGCGGTTGAAACAAACTCAGAGGCATTGCAGGACTACGCATCAGTGGCAGATATGACCGGGGAAGAGTTCAGTAAGTCATTTAAGGACGACGCCGTTGTTGCATTATCAGCATTCATTGACGGACTGAACGACACCGAGAGAAACGGTGCTTCTGCGGTTAAAATCCTTGATGATATGGGACTTTCAGAAGTTCGATTAAGCAATACCATCCTTGCACTTGCAGGAGCAGACGGAGTTATGTCAAGCGCAATCGAGACGGCCAATAAAGCGTGGGGAGAAAACACCGCACTCGCTATTGAGGCTGGCAAACGGTACGAAACAGCAGAGAGCAAAGTTCAGCTCATGAAGAATGCTTTTTCTGAATTAGGTATCACAGCCTATGAGGAATTAAGAGAGCCGTTTGTGGACGTCGTAGGAACTATTACAGATAAGGTTATTCAGTTGAATGATTATGTTGGAAGCGCAAACGGAATCAGCAAGTGGATAAAGAATATCAATACAACACTTCCTACATTGCGGCGCCATGCCAAGAACGCATGGAAAACAGTTTCGCCTTTGTTCGACGGAATAAAGAGCGCAGGAGAATGGTGTATAGACCATAAAGACGGAGTTGTTGGCTTTATAGAAGGTATAGGTGTGGCGCTTGTTTCTTACAAGATTGCTTCCACACTCGTACATATCGTAAATGCGATTATGTCCTTTGCGATGATGAACCCGGCGACGCTTGCCATTATGGGAGTAGTTACCGCGATAGGTTTATTGGTTGCGGCGGTTCAAAGCTATAAAAACCATGAACAAAGCCTTGTAAATGAAAGCCTTGCGAACCACTTTGGAAACATTGCTTTATCCATGGAAGAGATACAGTCCGTAGCAAACCACATCCTGGATTCAGATAGTTTAACTGGGGTTAAGGATGCCCTGAAAGCCTTTGAGGACTTAGACGGAGTATCTTCTACGATCGCGGAAACCGTTGCGGAAATCAATAAGTTAAATTGGAAAGTATCTATCGGTATGGAACTTACTGCGGATGAGCAGGAAACATACAAACAAACGATAGACGAATACATTAAGGCGGCACAGGACTACGCTTTGCAATCGCAATACGCTGTGTCCCTAAACATCGCGACTGTGTTTGATTCAGACAATCCAGATGAACAAGGCATTGCGGATAAAATAAATCAGTTTTACGCGGGATGTTATGACGAAATGACTGATTTAGGACAGCAGTTAAGTAAGACGGTCAATGAAGCATTCAGCGACAACATTCTTGATCCTGATGAAATCGCAAGCATTTCAGAGATTCAGGCAAAAATGGCAGAGCTGCAAGAGAAGATGGCTACCAGCGAATACGACGCGCAGTTATCGCTCTTAAAAATTGATTATTCAGCCGGGGATTTAGATGCAGAGTCCTTCCAGAACCTGCAGGAACAACTTGCAGAGCAGGCAGAGCAGGCCGCCCAGACATACCGGGATTCCTATGCAAAAGCAATGGCATCCATCAATGCCACCTATGAAGGCGGAGGATTGACCGACGATGAATACGACCTTGCGCAGAATGAGGCGTTGCAGAAGTATCTGCAGAACGTCGGAGAGTTGCAGGCGAAATCAATGAACTTCCAGCTTCAGACAATTATGGAGCAGTACTCCGATGAACTTGATCCGGCTATGCAGGACTATGTTACCCGGATTCAGGAGATCATTGATAAGTACAAGGACTGGGACTGGGAGAACGACTTTGAAGGCGGCTGGACGCAGATGGCGCCTGAGTTATACGACGCAGAGCACGTTGAGGAACTTGATAAAACCACAAGGGATGCGGTTCAACAGTTACTTGATGCTATGCAGCCTACCGTTGAACAGATGGAGGATTTGAAAAAGCAGTATGCGGATTTAGGCATAGACATTACAGACAGTATGTCAGAGGCTTTATCAGACTACAATATCCTCGCTGTGCTTGCGGATAACGCAGGAAAATTGAGTTCTGACGGTATATCCGATGGAATAGACGGAGCCTACGTTGCAGGTCAGGAAATGGCAAAGGCTGGGCTTTGGGATAGCCTCTATGAAGGTATTCTTTCAGAAGCAAAAAGCAGCGGTTATGCTACTCTTTATGACACATACAAAGAGGGAGCCATAGACGCAGCATCCGCAGTCACAGAGAATGACATCAATGCAGCAGCGGAAGCAGCGGTACGTCCGGCAGTAGAAGGAATGTATGCATGGAGTCAGGATGCAATCGACGAATATTACGCGCAGGGATTTGAGGCAAGCGCAGATGTAAATGTAACCTTGAATCCATTGTACACTTGGAAAAACAATGCAGTTCCAAGTCTTCCGGGATTATCCGGACTTTCTGCAACAACAGGAAACACGAGTAAGTTAGATATTAAGCATAATGCGAATGGTGGTATCTGGGATCAGCCGATTCTTACCACGTTTGCAGAGAACAGCCCGGAAGCAGCCATTCCGATTGATGGAAGCAGAAATGCAATCAATCTTTGGGAACAGACAGGACGGCTTCTTGGCATGGATAGTGTGCTTGACAATGTATCATTGGAGGGCGGAAACGGACCAGTAATTGAGTACAGCCCGGTATTAAAATTCTACGGAGAGGCTCCGAGTAAAGAGGATATATCCGACGCTTTGAGCATATCTCAGGATGAATTTGAAAGCCTTATGGATCGGTACTTGAAGAAAAATGGGCGTGTGTCCTTTACATAAGGAGTGTGTCTATGAGCGAAGTATATAAGACAAGATCAGGCGACACATGGGACATGATAGCGAAAGAGGTGTACGGCGATGAACTGTACGCCTCTTTGCTTATGGCGAACAATCAGGAATTGTTGGAATATTTCATTTTTCCAGAGGGTGTGCTTGTAAGCCTTCCGGAAGTTCCTGAAGAAGAAAGCCTTCTCCCAGATTGGAGGTCATAATGGCTTTACCGAGGAACGTCCAATTAAATATCGCCTATGATGGAACCGTTCAGGAAACGGTCACAACAACAACGACAACAAGCGGCGCAGGTTCCACCTATACAGTAGTTTCTGGAGATACTTTGTGGGCAATCGCAAAACGGTATCTAGGAAGCGGAACGCGCTATACAGAGATATATAATGCAAACTCCGGAATCATAGAATCCACTGCGAAAGCGCATGGAAAGAGTAGTTCCAGCAATGGTCATTGGATATGGCCGGGAGAAGTTCTCACGATTCCGGGCGGAGAATCTACACAAACATCAACAAGTGTGCGCAGAGTTGGCACATCAAATCCGGAACTTGGTAAGTTGATTGGAAAATCGACAACAGCATTTACCTATACAGATATAGCGAGCGGTCAATCCGACAGCGTATCAGTAACGATGTTTGACATCGACAAGGGGTGGCTTGGTAGCAGAAAGCCTAAGAAGGGTGCTGAGTTTGGAGCAAAGATCGGTATCAATAACTGGGAAAGAGAAAATTCCAGTAGTACATTCGATTGCGGCAACTTCATTCTTGATGATATTTCCTTTTCAGGACGACCATTAACCTGTGTCTTAGGGGCAGTAAGTGTGCCGGCAAACGACGACTTCAAGTCGCTTCCAAAAACAGTTACATGGGAAAAAACAACCATTCAGGATATAGCGTCAAAGGCGGCGCAGGCTGCCGGGGTTGCACTTGTATATGACGCACCAACAATACAGATTGATGAGATCGAACAGAGCGACCAGACAGACAGCGCTTTTCTTTATTCACTGTGTGAGAAATACGGACTTGGCATGAAGGTTTACAATCACAAGATCGTAATTTTCGACAAAGTAAAGTACGAAGAAAAAGGTACTGTTGGCACATTGAAAGAGGTCGGCTGTCTTTCATGGTCCGTAAACGAAACCATTGACGGCACATACACCGGGGTTTCCCTGAATTACACGAATCCTGACATCGAGGATCCGATCAAAGTTACGATGGGATCAGGCGGAAGAATGTACGCCATGAATGTTCAGGCAAACAGCCAGTACGATGCAGAGCTGCAGGCAGCGGCAAAGGCTAATGAAGCAAACCGGAAGATTCAGACCATGACAATTACCATGGCCGGGAATCCGAATATTGTAGCAACACAATGTGTTGATGTATCTGGATTCGGTTCATACGACAGCAAGTATTATGTTGACAGTGTGAAACATTCAATCGGCAGCAGCGGCTATCGTACCACAATTACCTTACATAAGGTTCAGCCAGCAATCAAGGTAACAGCACCTGCACCGGCAGCATCCGGCGGACAAACATACACCGTTGTTTCTGGAGATACTTTGTGGGGAATTTCTAAGAAGTTCTATGGTTCAGGCACGAAGTACGGCACTATTTACAATGCAAATAAGGATCTGATTGAATCAACAGCAAAATCACATGGAAAGAAGAGTTCCGACAACGGTCACTGGATATGGCCGGGAGAAACACTTACGATTCCTTAAATTGGAGGTGCGCCTATGGCTATAACAAGGGTTGGTAGAGTTACAAAGATATATCCCGGAGAAGGCCGGGTAAAAGTAACCTTCGAGGACAGCGGGAGTTCATCACTTCCGCTGGCTATGCTTACCATGAACAAAGAGTATTCCATGCCAAGCGTAGGGGACAGGGTAGTTACCCTGCACATGGATAACGGAACCAGTAAAGGATTTGTTCTTGGTACATATTATGGCGGCGGATCGCAGCCAAGAGCCAGTTCTGGGTATCGAAAAGACTTTAGCTCTGGGGTCTACGCGGTGTGCAGAGGAAGCTCATACACGTTGAAAGGCGGGAACGTAAAGATTCAGGGAGGCGGGGCTTCTGTGTCGCTTGGTTCCTCGGCATCCATGGTTGGCTCCAAGGCTACCGTAGGAAGTGGATCAACGGAGGAAGGCGATCCGGAAACCTATTTCAGAGCATCTGCCGATAAAGCAGAGATTAAATCCGCATCAGACGTAAGCGTTGAAGCAGAAGGCGGTCAGGTAGAGTTGAAATCCTCTACTACGGTAACGGTGGAAGGAACCGGAGGTGTTGTTCAGATAAAGGGAACTGCAGGAGCCGGAGAGATTGATGTTGATACGGACACTACGATCAAAGCGACATCCGTTACCATCGAAGCCAGCGGAGATCTGACATTGAAGTGTGGCTACGGAACAATAACGGTAGAAGAACTTATGAAGCGGTTGGAGCGCATCGAAGATCAGCTCGGACTTCCGCATACGATTTAGGAGGTGTGCCTATGGCGACAATAGGAAACCTTGGAAAACTGATTACATTTTCGGTAAGTTCCAAAAAGGTATTAACATTCGACAGGATGCAGAGAAACATAAGTGGTAGATGGGCGACGCATGAACCGATTGGAGGAAAGCCACGGTTAGAGTTCCTGGGCGCCGACAGCAGGACCATAACGCTTCCGATCTTCCTGTCAGCGATGCATGGGGTAAAACCCAGAACAACCTTAGACAGAATCGCTGATGCAGTAGAGAAGGGAACGCCACTTCCATTCGTCATAGGAGGCAAGGCGGTCGGTAAGAATAAGTGGGTTATTACAGCATCAAGCGAAACATGGGACGTCGTTATCAAGGATGGACGCCTTGTGCAAGCGAGCGTATCACTTACCCTGAAAGAATATTTATAGGAGGCGCGCATGGAACACTATGTAGATTTGAACAGCGAAGGATTCTCCCCGGATGAATTTGCTGATATTAAACTGTGCCTTGAAACACTTCTTTCAGTAAGAGCGGGAAGCCAGCCTTTAGACAGAGAGTTTGGCATCAATCTTGATGGCGTAGCCGGTTATCCGCTTGACGTTGCAAAGAATATGCTGGCACTTGAAATTATCGAAAAAGTGAGGATATACGAACCGAGAGTTGAGGTTGATAACGTAGAGTTTGAAGCCAACACAAACGGTCAGCTTATCCCACATGTACACTTTATCAAAGCGGAGGGATAACACATGGTAACAGACAATTTCCCTGACATTTCCTTTATCGACGATAGCACAATAGAGGATGTCTTGACACAAATGATTAACGACTTTCAGAGTAAGTACAAGGAGATCACAAAGAAAGAGGTTTCTTTGGCGCAATCGGATCCGTACAGACTTATGATGTATGCGTGTGCCGTTCAGATATATCAGGCCATGCAGTACGCAGATTACGCAGGAAAGGTAAGTTTCCTGAAATATGCAAGGGGAGATTACCTTGATAACCTTGCAGCAATCAGAGGCGTACACAGACTGCAAGCAACGGCGGCAACCACGATACTGAAATTTACCATTGATACGCCGCTTCAATCGGTTGTTGGTATTCCGGCAGGAACTAGAGCTACCAATGGCAATGACATATTCTTTGCGACCGATGAATACGCGGAAATTAAAGCTGGAGAAACGACTGTGAGTGTGTCTGCTACTTGTACAGAGGAAGGAAGCGGAGGAAACAATTTTGCAGAGGGCGAGTTCAACGTGCTGGTTACTTCCCTTCCGTACATTACTTCGGTAGAAAATACGATTCAGACCTTCGGTGGATCCGATAGAGAGAGCGACGACAGCCTGAAAGAGAGAGCTTATGAGATTCCGAACTCATATTCTACTGCCGGACCGGTTGGCGCATATTCGTACTTCGTAAAAGAGATAGACCAGAGCATTACGGACGTTATCGTAAAATCAGACACCCCTGGTGTCGTTCAGATTATCTTTATCACAGATTCCGGAAAGCCAGATGCAGCGCTTATTCAGAAAGTAGAGGACGCCTTGGCTGACAGGAACGTAAGACCATTGACAGATAAAGTCGAGATCAGCGGACCGAAAGAACAGACCTACAATCTGGATATGACCTACTACATATCGTCCAGCGAAAAGGCTTCCGTTGCCGCTATACAGACAAATGTTGATGCGGCTGTGACGATTTACAACACATGGCAGACGGAGCGCATAGGTCGCGATATTAACCCATCTTACCTGATTCAGAAGGTAATGGAAGCGGGAGCAAAACGAGTTACCGTTGCAAGCCCGGCTTTTACTGTTCTTGCGAATGACACCATAGCAAAGATCGGAAAAGTGACAGTTAAATACGGAGGGCTTGAAGATGATTAAATTGAAGGACAGCAATATCACTGATATTTTACCGGAAGTCTTTACCAAGGAGCCGAAAACGATAGCCCTTGGGTATGCCCTGCAAAGGGCTATGCAGAGGCTTCTTAAATACAGCGAAACGACAAGCGTGTATGCAACCATTGATACCGCAAACGACGCCGTACTGGATATGCTGGCCGCAGAACTTGATACGCAATATTACGACACCACGCTTGACGTAGAAACAAAACGTTGCCTTGTTAAAAATTCCCTGATATGGCACATGGCATCAGGAACCCCGGCAGCAGTAGAGGAACTTGTCGCGGCTGTGTTCGGAGAAGGCGAAGTAAAAGAATGGTTTGAGTATGGCGACGATCCGTACTATTTCAAAATCATTACAAACGCTTTGATGACAGAAGGCATGAGCGATCAGTTTACGGCAATGCTTGACCGGGTAAAAAACGCAAGATCGCACATCCGGGCAATCGAGATACACCGAGAAATAGAGCAGCCGTATTATTCAGGAGCGTGTGCCCATAGCAACGTAAAACCGGCAGCAATCATAGATGGATATGACGTAGACCGTCAGGCAACAGGAGATATTCTTTCAGGAGTTGGAAGTCATATCGTGACACGCCCTGTGGCGGTTCGTGACGGCTTTTCCGTTGAAGGCGAGGAAATTATCGCGCAAGTATATTCAGGCACCCAAATGGCGAGCGTGGCGAAACAGGCAGCCATTATTGACGGTTTCAGGGAAGATGGCGCAGGCATCCAATCTGAAACGCAAGCGGGAGCAGCGCAGGCGTTCACAACCAAACCTCCGGTTATCCGGGAGAAACTTACAGAAGATGCTTCGCCGGTGCAGCAGGCTATTACAACCGGTACACAGGTTGATAGCAAATATAGAAATATTATCAAAGAACAGGAGGAATAACCTATGCCACAACCATTTAATAATGCAGTTATGACGAACGGCGGCGCGAATCTCTTAACCAGAGCGCAGGCCGGGGAGATCAAGATTGAATTTACCCGGATCGTAGTCGGCAACGGAAGTTATACTGCAGAGGAAAAGACGCTTGCCAAATTGCAGCAGGCAACCAAATTAAAGGCGCAGAAAAACAGTTATGCCTTATCGGACATTGATGTGTTCAGCGATCATTCCGTTAAGGTAACAGCCCTGATTACCAATCAGGATCCTGTGACAAAAGCGACTTTAGTAACAGCAGGATATTACATTAACGAGATCGGACTTTACGCAAAGCCTTCCGGCGGAGCATCCAGTACAGAGGTTTTGTATTCCATCGCGGTAACAGCAGGAACGAACGGCGACTTCATGCCACCTTACAACGGTTACAATCCGGCGCAGATTACGCAGGACTATTTCGCAACCGTAAATAATAGCGCGCAGGTTACAATCAATACCGCAGGAGCCGCGCTTCTTGCAGAGGACGCCAACAAGCTCCGCGACGACACCACAAAAATGAAATGCAAAATCGGCATTGATAATGGTCTGATTTACGTTCAGGCAATCAGCGAATAAGGAGGATAAGAGCAAATGGAACTTGGAGAAAAGATTTATGTAGCCGACAAGGCGACACAGGATAAAATTTACAACCTGCTTGCAGCTGAACCGGTGTGGGGCTTCGTAGAGCACATGGATGTAAAGAGTCCTTCCGCGAGAATTACGGCTATCGGACTTAATAAGAATTATAAGAATATTACCAGAAACGGAAGTACTGGCGCAGTCTCCTTGAACGACTGGGCGGATCATCCGGTTATTAAAGCGAACAAGCCTTACATGGTAAAGGCAGACGGCACACCTGATTACAGACTTTCAGAAACAGACTACACAAAGAAACTCGACGGAACCGCTTCTGATGTGTCCAACACATCTTACAATGGAGGAGCATTCTCTTGGTTCCCGAAGATTTACAAGTATGAAAAGATGGAGGGCAACGACCGTACAGTTTTATTCTCCATGCAGGCGAGAGACGGCTACGAGCCTAACGGATTCATTGATCCTTCCAACAATGTACTTGAAGGAGTGTGGCTGCCTATGTTCTATGGTTCCAGACTTGGAGCAGACGGATCCACACCTAAGATGGTAAGCCTTGCCGGTTTACAGCCTTCCTACAATACTACAACGGCGCAGGAACGCACAGCTTTACAGAACTTCTCCACAAGAGCGCAGTTCCTTGGAGGACCTATTGTTGAAACAATCATTGATTTCCTGATTATGATTTCAGGAACCACAGACCTTCAGACAGCCTTCGGTAGAGGTAACTGCAGCGGATATGACGCGTCGCAGGCGCCTACTTACGGCGTGAAACAGAACGCCGTAGTTGGCGGCGGACAGTTCTATGGAACGGACGACGGAAAGAGCTTGAATAAGATTTTCCACAGTATCGTTCTTGGAAGTTATCAGCAGTGGATGAGAGATCCGTATGAGGTTGTAGTAAATGGCCGCGTGAAGGTAAGCAAGAATTACACCTACGATCCTACTGGAGCAGCATATACCGATACCGGAATCAATGTTCCGAACAATATGACATGGGACAGTAACCATAATGCGTTAGATTATCCCGCAGAGTATAGAACAGTTCCGGGATATGGAGCAATCCCTGCTGGAGAAATGAAAGGCGGAAGTACAGCAACCGGAGGCTGTGATGGATTATGGAGAAAAGATCCGACACAGACATTTACGGGCGTCGCCCGTCGGTTCGGTACTTGTAACGACGGTTTGGCTACAGGCCCGCGAGCTCGTGCTTGGCGTGACGGTGCTGGGTACGCGTACTGGATCGTCTCTGCCGCCGATCTTCTTTTACCACCTGTCGGCGTAGCCGCGTAGGGGGTCTGGGGGTACGCGAAGCGTAATTCCCCCAGTAGTAACAAATTTACAGGTTCTATCCTTAAAAGCAAATAGATTAACAGGGGAGGAAGCAGGCGCCACCTTGGGCGTCGCCCTTCGGTTCGGTAATTGTAACAACGGTTTGACTACAGGCCCGCGAGCTCGTAATTGGAATAACGATGCTGGGAACGCGAACTGGAACATCTCTGCCGCCTTTATTCTATCCAACATCGGAAGATAGACATAAAGCCTTGCTTCCTTCCTACACCGCTGACGGTTGAGACACCGTTATATCCGCAATTATTTGTTTGGTGAGTGAAAATTAACTCGATACAGGGCGAGTAGTAAAGCGGTCGCACCTACTATTCGTAGGGGATAGAAGAAAAAATATCTTATAGGAGTACGAGTTTTTGAAAGAGTACAAATATCTGTATCAGAAAATGCTGGATGAAAACATCATCCGTAAGGCATATAAGAAGTTGCGAAAAGGAAAGACCAAGCGCAAAGAAATCATTGCAATAGACGCAAACCTCGACATCGAAGTTGCAGCAATGCAAAAGATGATCGAGAACACCAAGCCGCCAGACGTTCCGGTTGAAAACCCGGAGCTGGCATATCAACCATGCAAGAGGACGCCGAAGATCATCTTTGAGCATGGCAAGAAAAGAAAAATATTCATGCCGGAAATACACGAACAGTGGCTGCATCATATCATCGTACTTATTTTGGAGCCGATTATAACAGCTACATCATACCGGTATTCCTGTGGCAGTTTCCCAAAGAGGGGAGCGCACTACGGAAAGAAATATATCCTGAAAATATTGAGAAGCGGTAAAGGCATAAGAAACTTCGGAAAGATCGACATCCGACATTTCTATGACAATATCAGAATCAATATCCTGATGAAAGAGCTTGCTATCAGAATAAAGGATAACTGGTTTTTGTATATCATCCGGCTATGCCTAAAGGGATTCAAGAAAGGGATTCCGTTAGGCTTTTACATTTCACAATGGCTTGCAAATTATATCTTGGAGCCGCTTGATAAGTTCATCACAGAGAAGTTAGGCTTAAAGGATTTTGTCCGGTATATGGATGATATGATTTTCTTTGACAATGCAAAGAAAAAACTGCAAGCCGCCATTGTAAACATCCGGATCTTTATCGGACGAAGATACCGCCTGAGGCTGAAGGACAATTATCAGGTATGCCGCTTTTACTATGAAGGCAAAAGAAAGAAAATAGGCAGACCGCTTGATTTTATGGGCTTTCAGTTTTATAGAAACAAAGTCATTCTCCGGAAAAGCATTATGATAGCCGCAACCAGAATGGCAAAGCGACTGGCACAGGCGAAGGCGGCGGGCAGAGGATATTATGCAAAGCACGTTAAGGCTATGCTTAGTTATATCGGCTGGTTTGATTGCACCGATACTTACGATTGCTACACCGAATACGTCAAGCCGCTTGTAAATGTAGGGAAACTTAAAAGGATAGTATCAAAATTAGACAGGAGGAATAATCACTATGAAGCAGTGGAAAGAAGAACGTTGCAGTACGCAGCCTGAAGAACTGGAACTTATCGCACCCGGCGTATATATGCAGCGCCGGAACATTGAAGTGGTAGAGCATGAAGCCACAGAGGAAATGGCGGCATATACGGACTATGTATGCGAATGCCGGGAGATTACCGAATCAGAGTACGAAATGCTCAAGAGCATTGAGAGTATCAACACTGACAAGGCGATCGAAGAGTATACGTTACAGCTTATGGAGGAAGGAGCGATTTAATCATGGCAAGTACATTAGCATTAGTATTCAAAAGACTCTATGTAAAAGGCGAGATCACAAAGGACGACGTTGCAGAGAGAGTAAAGACAGGAAAGATCACAAAGGCAGATTATAAGTACATTACCGGCGAGGTATACCATGAACAGTAATCTGGTGGAAGTGGTCGAAAAACAGAGTTCCGTTATATCTATTCAGGCTGGCGTTATCAGAGATTTATTTAATCTACTGAGTCAGTATATGAGCGCAGAGGAACTTGACGCACTCCCGGAGGTTGACAGAATTAACACAGCCGCCCAAATTGCGGCTGATTTCTGATAACCATACATTTATAGCATAAACACAAAGAAGCGCTGCGTGGGGGCAAATACGAAGCCCTGTGCGGCGTTATTTGTAGAAGGGAGGTTGCTATGGAAGATGCAGTAGGACGCGCAGAATTTGAAGAGTACAAGAACCGGATCGAGCAGGAAGATCACAGGCAGAATGGACGAATCAAAGAGCTCGAAGAAAGCACCAAGCAGATCAACGCATTAACAGTTTCCATCGAGAAGCTGGCACAATCCGTTGAAAGCATGGTCAGGGAGCAGGAAGCGCAGGGAAAACGCCTTGTATCATTGGAGAGCCGGGACGGCGAAATGTGGCGCAAGGTAGTAGGTTACGTTGCTACTGCGATAATCGGTATCGTAGTAGGATTTATTTTCACACAGGTAGGAATGTAGGAGGTAAAAACGATGAAGAAAATTGATTGGGTAAGAAAACTCACAAGTAGAAAATTATGGACCGCGGTCGCATCATTCGTAAGCATGATGATCGTTGCAACAGGTGGTGCTGAGAACGCAGCAACACAGGTCACAGCACTTATTATGGCCGGAGCTTCCGTTGTTGCTTACATCATCGGAGAAGGGCTTACAGACGCATCATACACAGGCACAGACGACGAGGAGGAATAGAATTATGGGAATAATTGTAGGAAGCGCAAGAATTGATGAAAGGGGAAAAGCCAGCGGAGGACAGTCGGGAGATCAGACCGGCCACGAGGTGTCTACGCAGGCGTATTATATGCATAGCTTAGGATGGTACTGTTATCGTCCTAAATATATCAGCATTGCAAATGCACTGGCGGACGCTATGCTGCAGGCTTGTCAGAACGACAATATTGGCTATTGTCAAGGACACAGGACGGATGTTGTTACCAATCTTAGAAAGTAGGGCAGCCTTGCCAAGATCGCAGTTAAGACAGAAGCCGATTGCAGTTCCCTCGTAAGGGCTTGCTGCATTCAGGCAGGCTTCGATCCGGGCAACTTCAACACAGCAAGCGAGAGCTCCTGCCTGGAGAAATCCAAACAATTTATGGAGCGTTTTGCCGTGACTTCCAAGACAGAACTTTTCAACGGAGACATCCTTGTTACTAAGAGTAAGGGACATACCGTTATCGTTGTGTCTGGCAATCCGAGAAAGGCGGCGCAGAGCGGAGGCGGAAGCAATTCTGCAAAGATAGATGCTGCCATGCACAAGGACGCCAACCTTGCTGGTACATACAAAACAACCGGAGATCTTCATATCAGAGCCGGTATTGGAAAAGCCTCACTGGCCATCATGCCAAAAGGTTCCAGCTTTGCAAACTACGGTTATTACAACGTAGACAACACCGGCAAGAAGTGGCTGTATGGTATTTATACCAACAAGAGCGGAAACAAGATCACGGGCTACGCATCCAGCGCATATCTGAAGAAGTAATTTTGTCTATTATGCTGCATTGACTGCATGAAAGAGGTGTAGTATCATGTGGCGCAGAGGGGGTTTAAGGGGGAAATGCATCTTATACACCTTGAAATAATACACAAAGGCAGCTCCGGTATATCTTTCCGGGCTGCCTTATTTTATTTAGTTTCTTCATATTATATATGCACTGTGTCTTTCTACAACTAATAACAGTTGGATGAACCCCTGTCCCTGCGGATATTATCCGGATCGGAACAAATGCCGCTGCACACAGCCGCAGATAGAAAAATATCTCGGAAAAGTATCGGGACCGCTATTGGACCGTATTGATCTGTGCGTGGAACTGCAACCGGTGGATATTTTGCATTTACAGACAAAAATCACAGGAGAAAGCAGTGAACAGATGCGGGAGAGAATCGAAAGAGCCAGAAAAATGCAGGAGAAGAGGTATGCGGGAACAGAGTATCGCTTCAATGGGGATGTATCATCGGCAGATGTGGATCATTATTGTAGTCTGGGAGAAACGGAGAAAAATGTCATGGAACAGCTGTACCATACGTTGGAACTGAGCGCCAGGGCATATCATCGGATTTTGAAGACCGCCAGAACGATTGCCGATCTGGAGGAACAGGAAAACATTGCAAAAGAACATCTTCTGGAGGCAGCCTGCTATCGCCCCTCCGGAGAGTACTGGGGATAGAAGGGAGAGCCGGAGATGACAGAGACGGAGAGAATGTATGCTTATTTTATATGCAGTATTCCCATGATCGGCGGGGTAAGAGCCGGTCAGTTGCTAAGCAGATTCGGGGACCCGCAGGGAGTCTATGAAGCCGGTACCGCCGGCTGGAGGGAGATATTGAATGATTCTGTTGTGGAGTATATGGACAGACAGAAAAAAAGCGGTAATCTTGAAGAAGAATATCACAGCTTAGGAGAAAAACAGATCGGACTGGTATTACAGGAGGAAGAGGGATTTCCACAGAAACTGCTGGAAATCCCGGACCCACCCTACGGCTTGTTTTATAAAGGGAAATTACCGGAACAGAAACAGCCGTCGGTGGCAGTCATCGGAGCCAGAGAGTGTTCGGAATACGGACGTTTTGTGGCGGAAGAACTGGGCAGATACCTCGGTAGTCAGGGAATACAGGTCATCAGCGGAATGGCAAGGGGAATCGATGGGATCAGCCAGCAGGCAGCGCTTTTAGCAGGAGGGACATCCTACGGAGTGCTGGGATGCGGAGTGGATATCTGTTATCCCAGCCAGAACAGGAAATTGTACGAGGAACTGATACAAAAAGGGGGTCTGTTGTCCACTTATGCGCCGGGGACAAAGGCACTGCCGGCATATTTTCCCCCGAGGAACCGTATCGTCAGCGGGTTGGCGGATGCGTTGATCGTCATAGAAGCCAGACAGAAAAGCGGGACGTTAATTACCGTGGATATGGCGCTGGAGCAGGGGAAGGATGTTTATGTGGTTCCCGGCAGAATCACGGACAGGCTCAGTGACGGCTGTAACCGCCTGCTGACACAGGGGGCGGGGGTGTTCCTGTCACCGGAGAACTTTACGGAGGAATTTTTGAGGAACTGGGAAGAAAAGCAGGAGCTTTCATCGCCGGATCCGGCACAGAAAATAAGAGGCAGACGAAAGAGCCAGAAACGGATAGAAAAGCTGGAGGAGCCTTTGCGTCAGGTGTACAAATTGTTGGATTGTGTGCCGAAATCGACGGAGATTATTTTGCAGGAGGCATGGAAGAAAGGAGAATATATAGATATTGTCACGTTGCACCGGAGACTGATGGAATTGGAACTGATGGGATATGTAAAGCAGAATACCCCGGGGTATTTTGGTACTTCTGCGAATTGACAAGGGTTTTAGATCGGGGGTATAGTTAAGAATACAGACGCAAGAAAGGCAGGGTAACCCTATGAACGATAAAGATACTTACAGAATGCATACAAAAGTCATACAGATCGGAGACCGTAAGATCGGCGGCGGCAATCCTATCGCCATCCAGTCCATGACCAATACGAAGACGGAAGATGTGAAAGCTACGGTGGAACAGATCCTGCGACTGGAAAAGGCAGGCTGCGAGATCATCCGTTGTACGGTACCTACCTTAGAGGCGGCAGCAGCCATCCGTGAGATCAAGAAGCAGATTCATATTCCTCTGGTAGCGGATATTCATTTTGACTACCGTATGGCGCTGGCTGCCATCAAGAACGGTGCGGACAAGATACGTATCAACCCCGGCAATATCGGAAGTACGGAGCGGGTGAAGGCTGTGGTGGATGCGGCGAAGGAGCGGAATATCCCCATACGTGTCGGTGTCAACAGCGGCTCCCTGGAGAAGCCGTTAATAGAGAAATACGGTGGTGTGACAGCTGAGGGCATTGTGGAGAGCGCACTGGATAAGGTGCACATGATCGAAGACTTAGGATATGACAATCTGGTCATCAGTATCAAGTCTTCGGATGTATTAATGTGCGTGAAAGCCCATGAACTGCTGGCAGGGAAGACTGTATATCCGCTGCATGTGGGCATTACCGAGTCCGGTACAGTCAACAGCGGCAATATTAAATCTGCCATTGGTCTGTCCCTGATCTTAAGCCAGGGCATCGGGGACACGATCCGTGTATCCCTGACCGGAGACCCTGTGGAGGAGATCAAGTCCGCGAAGCTGATCCTGCGTACCCTGGGACTCAGAAAGGGCGGAATCGAAGTCGTATCCTGCCCTACCTGTGGCAGAACCCAGATCAATCTGATCGACCTGGCGACCAGGGTGGAAAAGCTGGTGGAAGATTATCCGCTGGATATTAAGGTGGCAGTCATGGGCTGCGTGGTAAACGGTCCCGGAGAAGCAAAAGAAGCGGATCTGGGAGTAGCGGGAGGCATCGGAGAGGGCCTGCTGATCAAACACGGAGAGATTATAAAAAAGCTTCCGGAAGATCAGCTGCTCCCCGCCTTAAAAGAGGAATTGGATCATTGGAGTTAAAATAGATGAGTAAACCTTTTTTTGAAGTATTTCCGAATTTACAGTTGAATACGGATATTCATGACCTGATGGGTCAGACAGAAGTAGAGAGAGTCTCGGCGACAAAGCGCAGAGACTTTCTTCGGGTGTATTTAAAAAGTACCCGTCTGATTCAGAAAGCAGATATCTGGACCGCGGAACAGGAGATTAAAAAGCAGTTGTTTCCGGATGCCAACCTGACGGTAAAAATATACGAAAAATTTGAACTTTCTTCCCAATACAATCCGGAAAAGCTGATGGATATCTATAAAGAAAGTATTCTGGAGGAATTTCGGGAATACAGTCATATCCAGTACAACGCCCTGAAGACGGCCAGAATCGAGTATCCTGTGGACAATGAAATGCTGATAACGATGGAGGATACGGTGCTGAACCGCAGTATGGAAGGAGAGATATTACAGATCCTTGAGAAGATACTGGTGGAACGCTGTGGATTCTCTGTGAAGCTCCATGCAGCCTATGTGGAAAAAGAGACCGGAAGATTCAAGGAGGAAGAGGAAGCTAAGATCCGCATGAAGGTAGATGCCATCTACAGCCGTACCAGAGGCAGGAAGGAAGAGGCTGTGGACAGCACAGCGCCTGCGCAGGACACAGAGCAGGAAAATACACAGAGCCCGGAGGCGAAAAAGACAGACAATTCCGGCAAGGCAAAAAGCGAACCGGCAGGTGGCGTGACCAAGAGTTTCCAAAGTGGCGGCCGTGGCGAGTTCAAACGCGGAGAATTCAAAAAAGGAGAGTTTCGTAAGGGCGGCAGTTTTGAAAAGGGTGCCCTGAAGAGATCGGACAATCCCGATGTGATCTACGGCAGAGATTTTGAAGAAGAAGCCATGAAGATCGAGGAATTGATCGGTGATATGGGGGAAGTGACCATCCGCGGAAAAGTACTGTCTGTGGATACCAGGGATATTAAGAATGAAAAGACCATCATTATCTTCAATATGTCCGATTTTACCGATACCATGACTATCAAAATATTCGTGCGTACGGAACAGGTGAAGGAAGTGACCGGGGATATTAAGCCGGGAGCTTTTTTAAAGGTAAAGGGAATCTGTATGATGGATAAGTTTGACCATGAACTGGCAATCGGCTCCATCGCGGGGATCAAGAAGATCCCTGATTTTACCAATACAAGAATGGATACTTCCGCCAGAAAACGTGTGGAGCTGCACTGCCATACCAAAATGAGTGATATGGATGGTGTCTCAGAGGCAAAAGATATCGTAAAACGTGCCTATAAATGGGGACATCGTGCCATCGCCATCACAGATCACGGCGTGGTACAGAGTTTTACCGATGCCAATCATGTCTGGGACGATCTGTGGAAAGCGGAAAAGGGCAAGCGAAAAGAAGCCGGAGACGAGAATCCGGACAAGCAGGACTTTTTCAAAATTATCTATGGAGTAGAGGCATACCTGGTGGATGATCTGAAGGAGATCGTGACCAATGACAAGGGGCAGGGACTGCATGAGGATTATGTAGTATTTGATATCGAGACTACCGGATTCTCCCCCGTGAATAACCGGATCATTGAGATCGGTGCGGTCAAGGTGTCCGGCGGTGAGATCGTGGATCGTTTTTCCACCTTTGTGAATCCGGATGTGCCCATTCCTTTTGAAATTGAAAAGCTGACAAGTATCCGGGATGAGGATGTCATGGACTCTCCGCAGATCGATGTGATTCTGCCGCAATTTTTGCAGTTTTGTGAGGGCTGTATCATGGTGGCACACAATGCCGGCTTCGATATGAGCTTCATTATGGAGAACTGCAGAAGACTGGGATATCCGCAGGAGTTTACCTATGTGGATACCGTGGGCATCTCCAGAGTACTGTTGAAGAATCAGTCAAAGCATACCCTGGATGCGGTGGCGAAGACTTTGGGGATATCCCTGGAGAATCATCACCGGGCCGTGGATGATGCGGAGTGTACGGCACATATTTTTGTGAAATTTATTAAAATGCTGGAGGAGCAGGATATCCATAATCTGACGGAAGTCAATGCACTGGGGGCATCCAGTGTGGATGCTGTGAAAAAAATGCCCTCCTACCATGCCATTATTTTAGCAAAAAATGATCTGGGGCGCATCAACCTCTACCGGTTGGTGTCCCAGTCACATCTGACCTATTTTAACAAGCATCCCCGGATTCCCAAGAGCCTGATCCTGAAATACAGAGAGGGTCTGATCCTGGGAAGTGCCTGCGAAGCGGGAGAGCTGTACCGGGCATTGCTTGACGGGCAGTCGGATGCGCAGATCGCCAGGCTGGTAAAATTCTATGATTACCTGGAGATCCAGCCCTGTGGCAACAATAAGTTCATGATCGCTTCGGAGAAAATCCGGACGGTCAATTCCATAGAGGATATCCAGAATATCAACCGCAGGATCGTGGAGCTGGGAGAACAGTTCCACAAACCCGTAGTGGCTACCTGTGATGTACATTTTCTGGATCCCGAGGATGAAGTATACCGTCGTATTATTATGGCGGGCCGAGGATTTGATGATGCGGATGAACAGGCACCGCTTTTTTTACATACCACAGAAGAAATGCTGGAAGAGTTCTCCTATCTGGGCAGTGACAAGGCGGAAGAGATCGTCATTACCAATACAAATATGATCGCGGATATGATCGAGACCATTGCACCGGTGCGCCCGGACAAGTGTCCCCCGGTCATTCCAGACAGTGATAAGACACTGACGGAGATCTGTTACAACAGGGCTCATGAGATCTATGGACCGGATCTGCCACAGATAGTAGAGGCAAGACTGGAGAAGGAATTGAACTCCATTATCAAAAACGGATTTGCCGTAATGTACATCATTGCGCAGAAGCTGGTATGGAAGTCAGTGGAGGATGGATACCTGGTAGGTTCCCGTGGATCCGTAGGAAGCTCCTTTGTGGCGACTATGGCGGGAATCACGGAGGTCAATCCCTTAAGTCCCCATTATTATTGCAGCAAGTGTCATTATGTGGATTTCGACAGTGAAGAGGTCAAAGCCTACGCCGGTAAAGCGGGAATCGATATGCCGGACAAGGTCTGCCCGGTGTGTGGAGAGAAACTTCATAAGGATGGCTTTGATATTCCTTTCGAGACGTTCCTGGGATTCAAGGGAGATAAGGAGCCGGATATCGACCTGAACTTCTCCGGTGAGTACCAGTCCAAGGCGCATAAATACACGGAGGTTATCTTCGGCGCAGGACAGACTTTCCGTGCCGGAACCATTGCAACCCTGGCGGATAAGACTGCTTTCGGTTATGTGAAGAATTATTTTGAAGAACGTGGCATTCATAAGCGGACCAGCGAGATCGACCGTATCGCTTCCGGATGTACCGGAGTGCGGCGAAGTACCGGTCAGCATCCCGGCGGTATCGTTGTATTGCCTCTGGGGCAGGATATTAACTCCTTCACCCCGGTACAGCATCCGGCGAATGATATGACCACGGATACCATAACCACACACTTTGACTACCATTCCATCGACCATAACCTGCTGAAGCTGGATATTCTGGGACACGATGATCCTACCATGATCCGTATGCTGCAGGATCTGACGGGGAGAGATCCCTTGACGATCCCGCTGGATGGACAGGATGTTATGAGTCTGTTCCAGAACACGGACGCGTTAGGCATCACCCCGGAACAGATCGGTGGAACAAAGTTAGGAGCATTAGGCATTCCGGAGTTCGGTACAGACTTCGCTATGCAGATGGTTATTGATGCGAAACCCAAGGCGTTTTCCGATCTGGTGCGTATCTCCGGTCTGTCCCACGGTACCAACGTATGGCTGGGCAATGCGCAGGATCTGATCATGAGCGGCGTGGCGACTATTTCCACGGCAATCTGTACCCGTGATGATATCATGCTGTATCTGATCCAGATGGGCGTGGAGTCGGAGAAGTCCTTCAAGATCATGGAGGCAGTACGTAAGGGTATGGTGGCGAAGGGAAAATGTGCCATGTGGGAAGAGTGGAAAGCGGATATGCTGGCGCATGACGTACCCCAGTGGTATATCGAATCCTGCCAGAAGATCGAGTATATGTTCCCGAAGGCACATGCGGCGGCGTACGTTATGATGGCATGGCGTATCGCTTATTGCAAGATCCATTATCCGTTAGCTTATTACGGTGCGTTTTTCAGTATCCGCGCCAAGGCATTTTCCTATGAGATCATGTGTCAGGGGCAGAGGCACTTGGAGAGCGTGATGGCAGAGTACAAAAAACGACAGGATACTCTTTCTAATAAGGAAAAAGATGCTATGGGTGATATGCGTATCGTGCAGGAGATGTATGCAAGAGGCTTTGAATTTGAACCCATCGACATCTTCCGTGCACAGTCCAGATCATTCCAGATTGTGGATGGAAAATTAATGCCGTCCTTAAACAGTATCGACGGACTGGGAGAGAAGGCGGCAGATGCCATTGTGGAAGCTGCCAAGGACGGTCCGTTCCTCTCCAAAGATGATTTTCGTCAAAGAACTAAGGTTTCCAAGACGATAATTGACCTTATGGATTCGTTAGGATTATTAGGAGACCTGCCCGAGTCCAATCAGATCAGTATATTTGATCTGGTGTAACAGCTCAGCCATACCGTGCAGAACACACTGCGTGGACGCTTGCGTACAAAGCAGCGTGTTCCACACGGTATGAGCGGAGCGCCCGATCCATGAAGTAAAAGATGAGCCGCGCAAGCGGCGCCGGCTGCGCAGCAGACGCTTTTGCGAATGGTCCGGGCACTGAGCTTTTGCGCTGGGGACAGAACGTTCCTAAAATTTTTGAAAAAAGTACTTGCATTTTTTCGACAACTCCATTATACTATGCAAGTACGGTTTTTTGGCTGATTGGTCAAGCGGTTAAGACGTCGCCCTCTCACGGCGAAAACAGGGGTTCGATTCCCCTATCAGCTGCTTATTCTTTAATAGAATAGCCCAACCCTGAAAAGTGTCGAAGAGCAGAAATGATTGCTTTTTGGCTCTTTTTTTTATAAATTTTTCTTGCCATTCCCATTTTTTTGTTGTATAGTGGTTCACGATTACTCAAATCATGGGGAAAAAGCGGCAAAGAGGCGGGAACCGAAAGCCGTATATCCGCGAAAACGGATGGATGGGAGCATATATGGCAAAATATTTAGTAATTGTAGAGTCACCGGCGAAGGTGAAGACAATCAAAAAATTTTTGGGAGCGAATTATGAGGTTATGGCCAGCCAGGGGCATGTGAGGGACCTGCCCAAGAGTCAGCTGGGAATTGATGTGGAACATGACTATGAACCGAAATACATTACGATCCGCGGCAAGGGAGATCTGCTGGCATCCTTACGTAAGGAAGTGAAGAAAGCAGAGAAGATATATCTCGCAACCGACCCGGACCGTGAGGGAGAGGCCATTTCCTGGCATTTATACTATGCCTTGAAGCTGGAAGATAAAAAAGTATATCGTATCACCTTTAACGAGATCACCAAAAGTGCGGTGAAGGAATCCTTAAAGCATGCCAGAGAGATCGACATGAATCTGGTGGATGCCCAGCAGGCGAGACGTGTGTTAGACCGCGTGGTAGGCTATCGGATCTCCCCTATTCTGTGGGCGAAGATCAAGAGAGGCTTAAGTGCCGGCCGCGTACAGTCTGTGGCTCTGCGGATCATCTGCGACAGAGAGGATGAGATCAATGCCTTCATTCCGGAGGAGTACTGGTCCCTGGATGTGAACTTGAAAGTAAAGGGCGAGAAGAAGCCCATCTGCGCAAAATATTACGGAACTACGGAGAAAAAGCAGGGGATCGGCAGCAAGGAAGAAGCTGATGAGATCATGAATTCCCTGAAGGGTGCCAAATACGAAGTGAAGGAAGTTCGACACGGCGAGCGTGTGAAGAAGGCACCCCTTCCTTTTACTACCTCCACCTTACAGCAGGAAGCCAGCAAGGTGCTGAATTTTTCCACACAGAAGACCATGCGTCTTGCACAGCAGTTATACGAAGGTGTGGATATCAAGGGAGAAGGTACGGTAGGTCTGATCACCTATTTACGTACGGATTCCACCCGTGTATCGGAAGAAGCGGAAGCACAGGCTGCGCAGTTCATCGACGCACATTACGGTGAAAAGTACAAGGCTGCCGTAAATACAGAAAAAAAGAACGGTCAGAAGATCCAGGATGCCCACGAGGCCATCCGTCCTACGGATTTAAACCGTATGCCCATTGCCATCAAAGAACAGCTGCCCAGAGATCTGTTCCGTCTGTATCAGCTGATCTGGAAACGTTTTGTAGCAAGCCGCATGAGTGCAGCACAGTATGATACGACTTCAGTGAAAATTCAGGCGAAGGATCAGATCTTTACGCTGGCAGCCTCCAAAATGCGCTTTGATGGTTTCATGAGTGTCTATACCCAGGAGGAAGATAAGGACGAGGAAAATGTACTGGGCGGCAACCTGGATGAGAACAGTGTACTGGAATTTATAAATTTTGATCCGAAGCAGCACTTTACCCAACCTCCCGCACATTATACCGAGGCAAGTCTGGTGCGTGCCCTGGAAGAACTGGGCATCGGACGTCCCAGTACCTATGCACCTACCATCACCACGATTCTCGCCAGAAGATATATTACCAAGGAGAATCGTAATATCTATGTGACGGAGCTGGGTGAAGTGGTCAATCATATGATGAAGGAAGCCTTCCCGGCCATCGTGGATGTAAATTTTACCGCTAATATGGAGACCTTGCTGGATGGTGTGGAAGAAGGCACTGTGAAGTGGAAGACCATTGTGGAGAACTTCTATCCGGACCTGGATGCAGCAGTGAAAAAAGCTGAGAAAGATCTGGCAGAGGTGACGATCGCGGATGAAGAATCCGACGAAGTCTGTGAACTGTGCGGCAGACGCATGGTGATCAAATACGGACCTCACGGCAGATTTCTGGCATGCCCCGGATTCCCTGAGTGCCGCAACACCAAGCCTTATTTCGAGAAGATTGGCGTGGCATGTCCCAAGTGCGGCAAAGATATTGTTATGAAGAAGACCAAGAAGGGCAGAAGATATTACGGCTGTATCGATAATCCGGAATGTGATTTCATGGTATGGCAGAAGCCTTCGGGAGAGAAATGCCCCCGCTGCGGTAAGTTGCTGCTGGAAAAAGGTAACAAACTGGTCTGCATGGACGAACAATGCGGTTATGTGAAGAATAAACCGACGGAAGAGAAGTAGTTTTATATACTGTCAGAATTTTCTCATAAATTAGCGCTATTTCCATTGTAATCTGAAATTACATGTGCTACAATGTGCATAACATCTTGTGGTTTCGTAGTATGTGTAAACGGAGGAAGATAGATGAGTAGCGTACAATTGTTGGACAAGACACGTAAGATCGGTAAATTGTTACACAATAATAACTCCAGCAAAGTGGTATTCAGCGATATCTGTAAGGTAATGCGTGAGATCCTGAATTCCAATGTACTGGTGATCAGCAGGAAGGGTAAGGTGCTGGGTGTAGGTAAATCCGACGGAATCGAACCCATCACAGAGCTTTTGGATGACAGTATCGGTGGATTTATCGATCCGATGTTAAATGAGAGACTGCTTGGTGTGTTGTCCACGAAGGAGAATGTCAACTTGGAGACTCTTGGTTTCGAGAATATCGACACGAGAAAGTTCCAGGCAATCATCACTCCCATCGAGATCGCCGGTGAGAGGCTGGGAACACTCTTTATTTATAAGTGTGACGAACAGTATGACATCGATGATATTATTCTCTGCGAGTATGGAACTACAGTGGTGGGACTGGAAATGCTCCGGGCAGTAAATGAAGAGAGTGCGGAAGAGAGCCGTAAGGTAGCGGTTGTGAAATCCGCAGTCAGCACCCTGTCATTCTCAGAGATGGAAGCCATTACCCATATTTTTGATGAATTAAACGGTATGGAAGGAATCCTGGTAGCGAGCAAGATCGCTGACAGAGTCGGCATTACCAGATCCGTCATTGTCAATGCCTTAAGGAAGTTTGAAAGTGCCGGCGTTATCGAGTCCAGATCCTCCGGCATGAAGGGAACGTATATCAAGGTATTGAACGATGCCGTGTTTGATGAGATTGAAGAATTAAAGCGCCAAAATGGCAGAAATTAAGTAAAAAGTACAAAAATAACGACAGATTAGGAAGAAGAGACTATTGCGAAAAATAGTCTCTTCTCTTAATTTTAGTATTGTGTTTTTGTCGAAATACTTTATAATAAAGTAGAGTAGGTATGGTAGAAGCGGTTCCTGTGCGATTTAATCGATTTTTTAAGGAACAGTAGAATGTGAGGTAGTATGATACAGACAAATGCGTTTGATTATATTAATGTTTTAAATCGTGCCGCGGATGCTGCATGGCAACGGAATGAAGCTATTTCCAATAACATTGCCAATGTAGATACACCGGGGTATAAGAGACAGGATGTGGCTTTCGAGTCGGTACTGCAGCAGGCTCTTGGCAATAATCGCTATCAGTCCATGGATGATAAAGTAGCCAATGTCAATCTGAGCAGACTCCGCGGCAGGGCGTATGTGGATTATGCCAATTATTCCTACCGCCTGGACGGCAATAATGTGGATATCGAGAATGAAAATGTGATGCTGGCAGAGAATCAGCTGAAATACCAGGGACTGATCAGCAGCATCAATCAGGAATTTACCAATTTACAGACTGTGATGAAGTGAGGGATTAGCGTATGAGTATGTTTTCAGCATTTGATGTTACGGCATCCGGACTGACAGCACAGAGACTGCGTATGGACGTGATCTCCGAAAATGTTGCCAATGCCAATACCACAAGAACCGAGGATGGTACACCGTATCGCCGCAAAATCGTTACGTTCCAGCAGAAGAACCCGCAACAGACCTTCAGCCAGGTGCTGCATAATGTAAGCAGCGGCTACTCCGGAAGCGGTGTGAAGGTCAGCCAGATCTTCGAGGATACCACTACGGAGATGAATATGGTATACGACCCTTCCCATCCGGATGCGGACGAGAATGGATATGTGACATATCCGAATGTGAATATTGTCACGGAAATGACGGATCTGATCGATGCCAGCAGGTCTTACGAGGCGAATTCCACGGCGTTTAATGCCAGCAAATCCATGGCACTGAAAGGACTGGAGATCGGTCAGTAAGCTGACGGATCCGGAGAACGGCCCATTGCATAACGGACCGGAATATACGACGTAAGGAAGGATATGGTTTATAAAATGGATATTTCTGCGATTACTGCTTTAAATAATGTAAACGGAACAGCCACGGTGTCTCCCACCTCTCTGACAGGAATGCTTGCGGAGAAGGAGAAGAAGGCAGAAGGCACGATGTTCGAGACTTTTCTCAACACAGCAATCGACAATGTGAAGACGACCAACAGCTATCTCTCAGATGCCGAAAATGAGAAGATCCGCTTCGCACTGGGCGAGACGGACAATACGCATGACCTGACCATTGCTATGGGAAAGGCTTCCACTGCTCTGCAGTATACCGTAGCCATCCGCGATAAGGTGATGGAAGCCTACAAGGAATTGATGCAGATTCAGATCTAAATCATACCTTTTTATACTTGACGTAAGAGGAGAGAGCTGCAATGGCAGACAAATTAAAAGAAATACCTGCGAAAATACTGGAATGGTGGAATAAGTTCACAACCAGACAGAAGAGCATCATTATCGGAGCCGCTGCGGTTGTGATCTTTGCATTTGCGATCATCATGTATGTCATGAGTAAACCACAGTATGTACGATTGGTTACCTGCGAGACTACCGCACAGGCGTCAGAAATCATAGATACGCTGGACAGTGCCGGGATCGCACATAGAGAATCCAATGACGGACTGAAGATCGATGTAGAGAGCAGCAAACAGAGTGCGGCTAACCTGGCCCTCGGATCTGCCGGATATGTACCGGATGCCCTGAATCTGAATGATTATCTGGGGAACAGCATGTCTACGACCGCTACCGATAAGGAGAGACTCTACAATTCCTATCTGGAGCAGTATATTACACAGACGATCGAGGCACAGAGCGCTGTAAAATCGGCTAAGGTACATTTAAGCTTCCCGAAGGATAACGGAACGCTGGCGGCACAGAACGAAGAAGCATCTGCATTCATCCAGCTGGAGCTGGATGGTACGTTTACATCCGCGAATGCAGCAGCGCTGGCAAAGTGTGTTGCTACATGGCTGCGGAATGATACCACGGCGAATATTACCATTATGGATACTGATTCCAATCTGCTGTTTGCAGGCGGTGACGATTACACATCCGCAGGCATTGCCAATTCCATGCAGGAATTACAGAACCAGGCAGAATCCATGATCGCCAATCAGGTAAAAAAGGTGCTGTTGGGAACCAAGCAGTATAACGATGCGGCAGTGACCAGCCATCTGAGTATGGATTTCTCCGATTATAAGGAGACAGTAAAAGAATATTATGCAAATTCCGGAAGAGATGAAGGTATGCTTTCTCATGAGGAGACTTATGAGAGTGAGAACACCAATGATGGCGGAGGTGTTCCGGGTACCACCTCCAATGGGGAAAGCGGGAAAACCACTTATGTATCCCCGGACAGCAATAACAGCTCTTCCTCGACTTCTGAGACCAGCAGGGATTATCTGCCGAATGAGTCCATTACCGATAAGGTGACACCGGCGGGAGGGATCAATTATACCAATTCCTCCATATCCATTGCTGCAATTACCTATAAAGAGATCCATTATGAGGATGTCAAGAGACAGGGACTTTTGGACGGTACTACCTGGGACGAATACAAAACCCAGAACAGTGCGGATACCAAACTGGATGTGGATTCCGATATGTACAGTCTGGTAGCCAATGCTACGGGGATCAGTGAGAGCAATATTACGATCATTGCCTATGAAAGTCCGATCTTTTATGATAAGGAGAGCACACCGGTCAGCTGGCAAAATGTGCTCAGTGTGGTTATGCTGGTCCTGATCCTGGGATTACTTGTATTTGTAGTATTGCGCAGTATGCGTACCAGACAGACAGTACAGCAGGAGGAAGAGGTATCTGTGGAGAATATGCTGCAGTCTACCCCTGAAGCAGAGCTGGAAGATATTGATGTGGAATCTAAGTCTGAGACACGTAAGATGATTGAAAAATTCGTAGATGAGAATCCGGAATCCGCAGCGGCATTGTTGCGTAACTGGCTGAACGAGGACTGGAACTAAGAAACGGAGTAACTATGGCAAGGACAAAAGCAGAAGGTGGAATATCGGGACTGCAGAAAGCTGCAATCCTCCTGATCTCTCTGGGACCGGAGAGATCCGCCGGAATTTTTAAACACTTAAAAGAAGAAGAAATCGAAGAACTGACCCTGGAAATCGCCAATACCAGAAGTGTGACTCCTCAGGTCAAAGAAGAAGTGATCAACGAATTTTACGAAGTGTGTCTGGCACAGCAGTATATTGCCGAGGGTGGTATCAACTACGCAAAGGAACTGCTGGAAAAGGCACTGGGTTCCGACAAGGCTATGGATGTCATCGGCAAGCTGACTGCATCTTTACAGGTAAAGCCCTTCGAGTTTGTGCGTAAGACGGATGCCAGCCAGCTGATCAACTTCATTCAGGACGAGCATCCGCAGACCATTGCTCTGATTCTGTCTTATTTGTCACCCAGCCAGGCGGCGTTGATCATTTCCGCATTGCCACCCGACAGCCAGGCAGAGGTAGCCAGACGTATTGCAGTCATGGATCGTACCAGTCCGGATGTCATCAAGGAAGTGGAAAAAGTACTGGAGTCCAAGCTGGCAAGTCTGGTGAATCAGGACTACACCATTATCGGTGGTGTGGATGCAGTGGTGGATATCCTGAATACTGTAGACCGTGGTACCGAGAAACATATCATGGAGACTCTGGAGATCGAAGAGCCCGAACTGGCAGACGAGATCCGAAAAAAGATGTTCGTTTTCGAGGACATATTGCTCCTGGACGACAAGGCAATTCAGCGTGTGCTGCGTGACGTGGACAACAACGATCTGGCAGTGGCACTGAAGGGTGCCAACGAGCAGGTACAGAATGCTATCTTCAACAACCTGTCCAAACGTCTGGTTGTTATGATCAAGGAAGATATGGAATTCATGGGTCCTGTTCGTATGAAGGATGTAGAAGAAGCACAGCAGAAGATCGTCAATATTATCCGTAAGCTGGAGGATTCCGGAGAGATCATCATTTCCAGAGGTGGAGGTGACGAGATCGTTGTCTAGTAATCTTTTAAAACGGGGATTTACACAGCTTGTGGAAGAAGATGCCCGGGTGATCAATACCAACGATCTGGTAGCGAAAAGGATCCGGGAACTGGCTGCCAAAATGCAGCAGGACGAAGGAACCGGATTTATCTCCGGACTGGCGGCAGATAAAGTAGAGGCACTGGTGACGGACACCGGGGATGGCGAAGAAAATCCGCAGACTTCCGGCAATGTGATCAAGGCCGGAGAAGACCTGCAGAAATTAAAAGAGGAAGCCGAAGCAGAGGCTCAGAAGATCATAGAGGATGCCAAAGCAAAGGCTGAGAGCATTCTGGCGGATGCCAGAGCACAGGCAGAAGCACAGAAAGCAGACGCACTGGAGCAGGCCAGAAGGCAGGGACAGCAGGAAGCGAAAGCGGAGGCTGAACGCGCAGAGGCCCAGAGAGCAGCGGAATATCAGAAAAAAGCTGCCGGACTGGATGCGGAATATCAGAAGAGAATGGATGAACTGGAGCCCCAGTTCGTAGATACCATTACGGGTATTTACGAGCATATTTTTGATGTGGATCTGCATTCTTACAGAGAAGTGCTCTGCTATCTGATTTCTGCTACCATGAGAAAAACAGAGGACAACCGGAGCTTTCTCGTACATGTTTCCAAAGAAGATTATCCCTATGTCAGCATGCAGAAAAAGCAGATCATGGCAGGGGCAACTGCACCGAACAGTACGGTGGAGATCGTTGAGGACATGACCCTGGGCAAAGGTGAGTGCATGATCGAGACCGAAAGCGGCATTTTTGATTGTGGACTGGGGACTCAACTGTCGGAACTGCGTCAGAAACTAAAATTATTATCCTACGAAGGCTGATAAATGGTCATTAAGAACATTGATTTTGAAAAATATAATAAAATGGCAGAAAAGAGTTTTTACCGTAAGCTGGGGAAAGTGGTCAATGTGGTAGGTCTGACCATAGAGTCCGCCGGACCGGATTCCAAACTGGGGGATCTGTGCCGGATCCTTCCGGATGCGGAAGGGGCAAGGCCCATCATGGCAGAAGTGGTAGGCTTCCGTGACAAGAAGACACTGCTTATGCCCTATGATTCCGTAGATGGTATCGGATTGGGATGTGTGGTGGAAAATACCGGAGATCCCCTGAAGGTCACGGTAAACGACAAACTGCTGGGCAAGACGGTGAACGGACTGGGCGTGCCTATTGACGGCGAAATGATCAATGGAGCCGCCTATCCGGTAGAGGCAGCACCTCCCGATCCTATGTCCAGAACTATTATCGATCAGGTACTGCCGTTGGGAGTCAAGGCGGTAGACGGCATGATCACGGTAGGAAAAGGTCAGAGAATTGGTATCTTTGCCGGCTCTGGTGTGGGCAAATCCACCCTGATGGGTATGTTCGCCCGCAATACCAAAGCGGATATCAATGTCATAGCACTGATCGGCGAGCGAGGCAGAGAGGTACGGGAATTTATTGAGAGAGATCTGGGTGAAGAAGGTATGCGCAGATCTGTTGTGGTTGTGGCAACCTCCGACCGGCCGGCTCTGGAGCGTAACAAGGCGGCCAAGACAGCTACCGCTATCGCGGAATATTTCAGAGATCAGGGCAAGGATGTCCTGCTGATGATGGACTCCCTGACCCGTTTTTCCATGGCCCAGCGGGAGATTGGACTGGCCAGCGGAGAACCGCCGGTGACCAGAGGATATCCTCCCAGTGTGTACTCGGAGATGCCGAAGCTGTTAGAGAGAGCCGGAAGAGCCGCAGTAGGCTCTATTACCGGATTGTATACAGTTCTGGTAGACGGCGATGATTTTAACGAGCCCATTACAGATACCGCCCGAAGCATTCTGGACGGTCATATTATGTTGGACAGAAAGCTGGGACATAAGAACCATTACCCGGCTATCGATATTTTGCAGAGCATTTCCCGATGCATGAGCCAGATCGCCACCAGGGAACACAAACAGGCAGCCAACAAGCTGAAAAATGTACTGGCAACCTATAATGAGGCGGAGGATCTGATCAATATCGGTGCATACAAAAAGGGCAGCAACCCGAATATTGATTATGCAATCTCCAGAATCGATGCTGTGAACGGCTTCCTATGCCAGGGTACGGATGAAAAATTTACCTTTGAAGAGACCGTACAGATGCTGGAAGAGCTGTTCGCAGATCAGGGGTGAGATAAATGGCGAGATTCAGATATTCTCTGCAAAACATCCTGAATATCAAAGAAAAAATGGAAACACAGGCGAAACAGGAATTCGGAACGGCGCAGGCGGCTCTGAATGTGGAAACAGAACATCTGGAGCGCTTGAAAGAACGCAGAAGAGAGTATGAAGAGCAATCTGCGGGGCTGTTAAAAGGAAAGCTGGATCTGCGGGCCATTGAAGAGAACAAGGAAGCACTTTTGAAAATGGACAGCATTGTGGCAACGCAGGCAATCCGGGTGGAAAAAGCAAAGGAAAATGTGGAAGCTGCCAGAGAACGGATGGCAGAGGCCATGAAGGAAAGAAAGATGCATGAGACACTGCGGGAGAAGGCATTTGAGGCTTTTCTGCAGGAAGAAAACCATGCGGAAAGTAAAGCAATTGATGAACTGACCAGTTACACCTACGGACAGAAGAACCGCTAGAACGGGGATGCGGGGCGAAAAGCCGGCAGGTGATGGAAAGGCATGAGGTTTAGTATGGCAAGAGAAAAAACTCCGGAAGAAAACGCAGCGGATAACGAGAGAAAACAGCTGGTGGAAGAGAAAAAAAATTTAAAGAAAGAACAGCAGGCCCAGCGAAAAGAAGCAAAGCGCCGGGCAAGGGAAATTGCCAAACAGGAAGATGAACTGGAGGACGGGAATGAGGGGAACAGCCTTTTGACCTTCGGGGCCACGATCCTGATCGTGGCATTGTGGCTTGCTGTGATCTGTGTAATCATCAAGCTGGATATCGGCGGCTTTGGAAGCTCGGTAGTAACACCGATCTTAAAGGATGTTCCGGTACTTAACCGGATTCTTCCCGGCAACTCTGTGACTGAGACAACGAATTCCGGTGCTTACGGCGGCTATACCAGCTTACAGGATGCGGTGGATCAGATCAAGAGTCTGGAACTACAGCTGGAGCAGATACAGAATGCATCTTCCGCCAAGGACGAAGAACTGGATCAGCTGAAAGCCGAAGTTCTCAGGCTGAAGGAATTCGAAAATCAGCAGGTGGAATTCCAACGGATTCAGAAGGAATTCTATGACGAGGTCGTTTATTCCGATAAGGGACCCGGAGCGGAAGAATATAAGAAATATTATGAGTCCATGGATCCGGCCACTGCGGAATATATTTACAAACAGGTAGTGACTCAGCTGCAGGAGAGTCAGGAAGTGCAGGATTATGCGGCCGCTTATTCAGCCATGAAGCCGAAGCAGGCAGCGGCAATTTTTGAACAGATGACTAATAATCTGGATCTGGCGGCCCGTATTCTGAAAGTGATGAGCGCGGAGGACAGGGGTAAGATCCTGGGTGCCATGAATTCTGAAGTGGCAGCAAAGATCACGAAAATTATGGACCCTGAGTCTTAAGAAAAAAGCGGAAAGATCCGATAAAAGATTTGTAGTATCATTACAGGGTTAAGACTGCCATCCGGCAGCCAAAGGACCTGGGAAAGGAGGGAGAAAAGAACATGGCAGGCACAACGATTAAAGGTGTGGGCAACGACGGCAATGTACAGATCCGGGATATGGTCACAGCAGCGAAACAGAATGCCGGAACCGGTTTCCAGGCAGTGTGGAACAAGACCCAGAACAATGCGCAGACGACCGGAAACGATGGATGCACGACCGACGGACGTAACGATGTCAGACGCGGTCAATCATTACGGGCCGGTGACAGACAGCGGGATCACCTCGCCGGAACACAGGAAAAGTCAGATGTCAAAGCAGAGGATAGTGACGCCAAAGATCTGGAAAAAGTCCAGGAAGTCCTGGGAACCATCGTACAGAACCTGATCGGACAGATCACAGATACCTTTTCGGTCAGTGAAGAAGAATTACAGGGCGTCATGGATGAACTGGGTATGACAGAGACAGACCTGATGGATCCTGTACAGCTGAACGAATTGTTGATGGCGGTCAGCGGAGCGGAGGATTCTTTTGCATTACTTACCGATGAAGAGCTGTATGGAAATGTAAAAAGCATCCTGGATCTGCAGAAGGATCTGACGGGACAGGCACAGGAAGAACTGCAGCTGACACCGGAAAAATGGCAGGATGCAGTCACTAAAGTAGTGACAGAGGAACCTGTGATCACGGTGGAAGTGGAAGAGCATGCCACAGATGCGGCAGAGAGATCACAGAGTGATGTGGAACTTCCGACAGTGGAGCAGGAACCGGAGGAGAAAATACAGGCACCGGTACAGAATACACAGGAAGAGAAAACAAAAGACTCGGGGAACAGACATGAGAGCCAGACAGCGGGACAGCAGGGCAATCTGTTGTTACAGAATCTGAAGGAAGAGAATTTCCTCTCCGGATTGCAGCAGGCATCACAGACAGAAGGAACACAAACGACGGATACACAGGATATCATGCGCCAGATCATGGATTACATGAAAGTCTCTGTAAAGGCGGACAGCTCCGATCTGGAAATGCAGCTTCATCCGCAAAGTCTGGGAACGCTTCACATACAGGTAGCATCGAAGAACGGTGTGGTTACGGCGAACTTTATTACACAAAATGAAACCGTAAAAGCTGCACTGGAAAGCCAGATGGTTCAGCTGAAGGAAAGCTTCGCGGAACAGGGCGTAAAAGTAGAGGCTATTGAAGTGACGGTACAGACACATCCGTTTGAACAGAACCTGGAACAGGGTAGAGGCAATCAGAGTGATCAGGAGAGCGGAGCCGGGGTAAGCAGAAGACGCACCCGCAGAATCAACCTGAACACAGCATTCGCAGAGGACGAGCCTCAGACGGAAGAAGACCGGATCGCAGCGGATATAATGTCGGCGAACGGCAATACGGTGGATTTCACCGCATAAAAAATAACAGAAAGGAGAAAGAAAATGGCATTGGTTGCACCCGTGGAAAACGGTAAGATCGTAGAGACTGCATCGCAGACTTCTGTAAAAAAATCCACAAAATCAAGCAATAGCGGAATGGACAAGGAAGCATTTTTACAGCTTCTGGTAGCACAGATGAAATATCAGGATCCTCTGGAGCCTACGTCCAATACGGAATACATAGCACAGTATGCACAGTTCTCACAGGTAGAGCAGATGCAGAATATGTCCAACAGTATGGATCTGCAGAGAGCAAGTTCTCTGGTAGGCAAGGAGGTCTATATCAAGACCACCACATCCTCCGGCGATACCAAACTGGTGCAGGGAAAAGTGGATTATGTGTCCTACGAGAACAACAAAGCTTACCTTTATATCAACGAAAAGAAGTACTCCATTGATGATCTGGATTCCGTAGTGGATACGGATTATCTGAATGCGTACAACAAGGCTTACAACTTTACCGTAAAGCTGAACAAGCTTCCTAATGTAAACGGCATTGATTCCAGTGATGGCAAGACCATTGATGATCTGGAGAAGGAATACAACGATATGACTGATTACGAGAAATCCTTCCTGGCAAAAGATACCGTGAACAGCTTGAATAAGTACATTGAACGTCTCAAGGAGATCCGCAAAGCTGCCGAAGAAGCAGAAGAAAAGAAGGATACCGAGAGCAAGGATGAGTCAGAAGAAACTGACAGCACAGAGAGCGTATAATGCAGTAAGCAGCTGACGCAGAGGGGCAGATGGATATGGATATTCAGAACAACAGTTTTCTGTCCATTGACCAGTTGGCAAATCAGTACTTAAACAGCAGCCGCAAGACCGTAAAAGCAGCACAGGAAAATCTGGTATCTTTCCAGGAGATCCTACAGAACAAAAGCCAGGAACAGAATGTTTCCGGAACGCAGGATCTGAAATTCTCCAAGCATGCCGCCGTACGGCTGGAAAACAGAGGCATTGAGCTGACAGACGCACAGCTGGAACGCTTGAATGACGGAGCAAGAAAAGCGGGACAGAAGGGAATCAGGGATTCTCTGGTGATCGTGGATGACTTGGCCTTTATTGTGAATGTACCCAATAAGACCGTGGTGACTGCCATGAACAGCAGAGAAACCGAAGAAAACGTATTTACAAATATTAACGGAGCCGTTATTATGTAGACCGGACCAGGGATGGAGGTCATGCTCCCTTGAATGACAGAGAGGGAGCACGGTTCCAATACAGGAGGAACAAAGCACTATGATGAGATCATTGTATTCTGGCGTAGCAGGACTTAAGACACACCAGACCAGAATGGACGTAATCGGTAATAATATTGCCAACGTCAACACAACAGCTTACAAATCCAGTTCCATGACTTTCAGTGAACTGATGAGCCAGACCACACAGAAGGCCAGTGGTGCCAACGCTACCACTGGTGTCGGCGGTACCAATGCCAAGCAGATCGGTCTGGGCGTTAAGGCAGGAGCTATCAATACTGCCATTACCACGCAGGGTTCCGCGCAGTCTACTGGCAACCCCTTTGATATCATGATCACCGGAGACAACTTCTTCGTAGTCAGCAACGGCTCCGAGAATTTCTTCACCAGAGACGGCTCTTTCTATGTAGATGGTGCCGGCAACCTGGCAATGACCAGCACCGGTTACAACGTCATGGGATGGGGCGTGGATGAGACCACAGGTAACATTAAGCAGGATACCGTAACCGCACTGCGTATTATGAGTGCTGCGAATATGACATATCCTCCTGAGGCTACCACACAGGCAAATATTTCCGGTATTCTGGATGAGAACGATAAGGATGTGACCAGTGCCAACGGTAAGACCGTAAACCTGAACTTCTTCGATGCGAGAGGTTACAGTTATACTGCAAAATTTACCTTTAAACAGTCTGGCGAACCGAACACCAATGTTTATAGTATGGAACTGACGAAACTGCTGGATTCCACCGGAGCAGAGATCGATATTTCCGCACTGGATTTCGGAAACCGTACCCAGCAGAAGATGGAGACTAAGGTGACATTGAATACCGATGCCTACAAGTGGGATGGAACGATGCTGAAAACAAAGGATGGAACCAAAGATATAGCTGACCTGACGAAAATTTTTAATGCTGATGGAAGCCTGATTGATACTTCAAACAATGCTACAGCAGCAAAGGAACAGCAGGAGGCTTTGGATGCCATTGCAGCAGCTTATGGATATGAGGGATCTACCAATGAATTTTTGAATTTGTATATTACCAGCCCTACAGACACAACGCAACAGCTTACCATGCAGCAGCTGCTTGGCAATATGAGATCTGGTACCGGAGATCAGCTGCTTCCGGCAGACGGCAGTGCTATTACCATGGAAGGTCGTTATTTTGAAGGAACTACTGTGGTATTCAATAAAGACACCGCTAAACTGGAAAGTGTCGGCGGTTCTACTACAAACTTGGGCATTAATGCAGCATTTTCACAGTTAGGTGGCAACTTCTCCGATATTACCATCGACCTGTCCGAATGCACCAACTACGATAACAAGGGTACTTCCACCATCGGTGCCACCAGTGGTGACCTGGATGGTCCGGGAACCGGATGCGGACGTCGTCTGGGAGATATGATCGGTGTATCCATCCAGAAGGATGGTATGATTTACGCAAGCTATGACAATGGTATGACTAAGCTGCTCGGACAGATCGCCACAGCAGCCTTTGCCAATGCTTCCGGTCTGGAGAAGGAGGGCGATAATCTCTACTCCGCAACACTGAACTCCGGTGAATTCGACGGTATCGGCGTAGATATCACTGCAGGCGGCGGATACATGTCCACCGGTCAGCTGGAGATGAGTAACGTAGATCTGTCGTCTGAGTTTACCGAGATGATCACCACACAGAGAGGATTCCAGGCGAATAGCCGTATCATTACCGTGTCCGATACACTGCTTGAGGAACTGACCAATCTGAAGCGTTAAGAAATCGAAAAAAATTTGACTGCATAAAGGGATAGGAAAAAACCTGTCCCTTTTGTATGTATAAAAGATCAAGGGAAAAAAGTACTATAAGAAAAAATGAGAAAAATGCACAAAACGGATAAAGTGTAGAAAATGTTCGGATAACAGGGAAGGAGAAGACAGCATGATAGAAGTTACGAAGATTAATGGAGTCAAGGTATTGGTGAATCCGGACCTGATTGAACTGGTGGAAGAGACCCCGGATACGGTGTTGACACTTACCACCGGAAAGAAAATAATTGTAAAAGAAAGTAGACAAGAAATAAAAAATCTTGTAATATTATACAGAAAGGATATTTTTGCAAGATAAAAAAGCAGAATGTCAGGTGATTTAAGTGGATATAGCTTCTTTAGCCGGTATATTGCTGGCATTATTCATGTTGGTATTTGGTATCATAAGTTCCGCAGGTGTGGGAGGATTCAGGGAATATTTGGATCCGGCTTCTGCAATCATTACCTTTGGCGGAGCATTTTCCTGTACCCTCACGTCCGTGAGTTTGCAGAATTACATAGCTGGTTTGAAATCTTTCACACTGATCTTCAAAGCGCCCACACTGAATACTTCGGATATGATCGGTAAGATCATAGAGCTTTCCAATGTGGCACGTAAGGAAGGCCTGCTTTCGTTGGAAGAAGCAGCAACCGACCTGGATGACCCTTTTCTGAAGAAAGGAATTCTTCTGATCGTCGATGGAACCGATCCCGAATTGGTACGTGCGATTATGGAGACGGAACTGGTCAGCGTGGAGGGTAGACATAAGGATACGATTGGCTTCTGGGATACACTGGCGGCCATGGGTCCTGCCTGGGGTATGATCGGTACCCTGATCGGTCTGGTAGATATGCTGTATCATATGGATGATCCGTCCACACTGGGACCTGCCATGGCGGTTGCACTGATCACTACATTGTACGGATCCCTGTTGGCTAACTGGATCTGTACGCCGGTATCCAATAAATTAAAAGCGGATAATGCGATAGAGATGCAGCAGAAGGAAGTCATGATCGAGGGACTTTTGTCCATACAGGCAGGTGAAAATCCCCGTGTCATTGAGGAAAAATTAAAGTCATTCCTTCCTCCGAAGGACAGAACAAGTGCAGATGAAGAAGGAGAAGCGGGGGGTGAAGCTTAATGGCAAAACGTAAGCCTGAAGATCCACCTGCTGGTTCACCGGCATGGATGTCCACTTTCAGTGACCTGATGAATTTGCTTCTGTGCTTCTTTGTCATGCTGTTTTCCATGTCATCTATTGATGCCAACAAATGGGATGAAATGGCTGCGGCAATGTCTAACAGTGCTTTTAGTATTTTTAACGCCGGCTCTACGGCCATAGGTGAAGGAATATTGATCAGTAACGGCGTCAGCCAGCTGAATGATCTGGATGAGTATATCAGTAATGCTGGAAGAAATGCGGACAGTGAAACGGATTCCGACAATTATGAGAAATATGATAGCACAGAGGCACTGCAGGAGGCACTGAATGAGAAAAATCTTCAAAGCAATGAAGAACTGTCCGAAATGGTACAGGAAGCTGTAAATGAGGACAGCCTGGCGGATCAGGTGGATGTATCTTTCACAGCGCAATATGTACAGCTTTCTATGAAGGGAGCTCTTTTATTTGATTCCGGAAGCGATTCCCTGAAGGAACAGTCCAAGACAGTATTGGACAAAGTGGGAGTGATCCTGGAACGATATGGCAGTGATTCTGTAATTGAAATTGAGGGACATACGGATAATGTTCCGATACATAGTGCGAGGTTCGCTGATAACGAGGAACTGAGCAGTGCACGTGCACTATCTGTATTTTATTACCTTGTGGATAATACTTCACTGAATCCTGCAAATCTCCGGCATGCGGGAATGGGAGACCGCACCCCCGTGGCGGACAATTCCACAGAAGAGGGCAGAAGTAAGAATCGACGGGTAGAGATCAGAATATATAATCCTTCTGCGGCAAATTAAGGCAGACAGGGAAAGGAAGCAGAATAGTATGAAGAAAAATCTGATGACAGTGCTGATCCTGGCACTACTTATCGTGAATATTGCGTTGACCGGTGTTATGCTGGTAAGCATTGTGGGAACGAATAAGAAGACGGCACAGCTGGTGGATAATATCACGACCGCCATGAATCTGGAACTGACGGTTCCGGGAGCAGAGGGGACGACGAATGTTCCTCTTACGGACACAGAAGTATATAATATTGCGGATTCTATGACGATCCCGCTGAAGAGTGAGGCGGGAGCAAAGCAGGATTATATTATGTTTGATGTCTCGCTGTCTATCAATAAAAAGAGCAAGGATTATAAGACCTACGGAAGCAGTGAAACACTGTCCGGCTATGAAAATCTGATCAAGGATGCCATTACCGCTACGGTTTCCGCACATACGGAAGATGAGTGCAGAGAGGATATGGAAGGTTTGAAAGAGGAAATCCTGAAGTCTGTGCAGGATCTGTTCCAATCCGACTTCATCTATAAGGTTGCAATCAGTGGAGTGAAATTCGGCTGATGAACCACAAAAATAAGATGACAGGAGGTGAGGTCCTGTGAGTGATATACTTTCACAAAGCGAAATTGATAATCTCTTGAAACAATTGTCGGATGGAGATCTGGATGTGGATCAGATTCAGGGTGAGGATGAGAAGCAGGTTAAAAATTATGACTTCAGTCGTCCCACCAAATTCTCCAAAGAACACTTAAGAACATTGGAGATTATATTTGAACATTACAGCAGACTGGTATCGACAAACCTGCCGGTATATCTGCGTAAAAACGTACAGGTATCGGTTGCAAGTTCCGAGACGGTTACTTTCAGTGAATTCTCCAATGCACTATCAAATCCGTCGGTACTCGGCATTATTAATTTTGCACCACTTAACGGCAATATCATTATTGAGATAGCAACCAATCTGTGCTATGCCATGCTTGACCGTATGCTGGGAGGCAGCGGACAGCCTTTGGAAAAAAGCAGGGAATTTTCAGATATTGAACTGACAATATTACAGAAATTATTGGTAATGTTCACCCAATTGTTACGGGAACCCTGGAAAAATGTTGTTGATATCTCGCCGGTCTTAAGCAGGCTAGAGACGAATCCCCAGTTTGCGCAGGTGATCGCTCCCAGTGATATGATCGCCATTGTAACCCTGAACATGAAAATTGGGGATGTAGAAGGAATGTTAAATATCTGTCTTCCTTTCTTTACACTGGAAGATGTGATGGATAAACTGAACACCAAATATTGGTTCTCCACAATGCAGGAGAACCATGATGAACACTACGAAGAGTACATTGAATCCATGATCCGCAGAGTGGATGTTCCCATTAAAGCGGTGCTGGGCAAGAGCACAATTTCCGTAAGCGATTTTCTGAATCTGCAGGTTGGAGATTGTATTCGACTGGATTCCAGAGTGGATACCGATATGGAAGTGTATGTGGGCAATATTAAGAAGTTCACAGCATTACCGGGTACAGAGAAAGATTCGTATGCTGTTCAGATCACATCGGTGATCAGAGAGGAGGAGTAACGATGGATGGGATGTTATCTCAGGATGAGATAAATGCCCTGCTGCAAGGCATGGATCTGTCGGACACCGCGGACAGCGGTGCATCGCCGGAGACACCTCAGGACAGCAGCTCGGCTGAAAATACGGATAATGCATATGTGAAAGATGTGGCACCGACTGTCGGAGACGAAGAGGAACTGACCGATGTAGAGAAGGATGCGATTGGCGAGGTAGCCAATATCAGCATGGGTTCTTCCGCCACTACATTATATTCACTGGTAAACCGCAAAGTAAATATTACCACTCCGGTGGTTACACTGGCCACATGGAAGACTTTGCTGGATAGTTACGAGAAGCCCTGCGTATTTATTCAGATCAAGTATACAAAGGGGTTGGACGGCACCAATATTCTGGTGTTAAAAGAGCATGATGTAAAAGTGATCACCGACCTGATGATGGGCGGTGACGGTACCAATACAGAAGGAGAACTGGGAGAGCTGCATCTGAGTGCAATCTCCGAGGCAATGAATCAGATGATGGGAGCTGCAGCCACCTCACTATCTACGCTGCTGCAGACGGTGATCGACATCAGCCCGCCGGAGTCTTCCCTGTTCGACCTGACAGAAGTAAAAGACGGCAAAGAAATTTCTCCATTTTTGGGCGGTACTTTTGTAAAGATTTCTTTTCGCATGCAGATTGATGATCTGGTGGACAGCACTATCATGCAGCTATATCCCATAGATTTTGCCCGTAAGCTGGTAGAGACATTTATCAATACGCAGATGGCTAACATTGATGAAGTGACAGAGAAAAAGCCTGAACAGCCGGAGAATGATACCACAGCGCAGATTCCTGCACCGGGTACTGATAATCAGACGCAGATGAACAATACGAATCTGAACGGCATGAACCAGATGGGTAACATGGGCATGAATGGCATGAACCAGATGGGTAACATGGGCATGAATGATATGAACCAGATGAACAACATGGGCATGAATGGCATGAACCAGATGGGCAGCATGGGCATGAACGGCATGAACCAGATGGGCAACATGGGAATGAACGGCATGAACCAGATGGGCAATATGGGCATGAACGGCATGAACCAGATGGGCAACATGGGCATGAACAGCATGAACCAGATGGGCAACATGGGCATGAACAGCATGAACCAGATGGGCATGATGGGAATGCCGGGACAGAATGTGAATGTACAGCCTGCGCAGTTCCAGAGCTTTTCGAATGACAATATGGGCACTACCGGACAGGAGAATATCGGACTGATCAAAGATGTTCCACTGGAAGTAACGGTGGAGCTTGGCAGAACGACAAAATCCATATCCGATATTCTGGACTTCTCTCCGGGAACGATCATAGAGCTTGACCGTATTGCCGGTGAGCCGATCGACGTATTGGTGAATGGCAAGTTCGTAGCCAAGGGAGAAGTTGTTGTAATTGAAGAGAGTTTTGGCGTACGAATTACGGAGATTATAAAGTAGGCAGAGAACAGACCAAATAAACGGAGGAAAATTAAATGGCTAAAAATATTTTAATCTGTGATGATGCAGCATTTATGAGAATGATGATCAAGGACATTCTGACCAAGAACGGCTATAATGTGGCAGGAGAAGCAGAAAACGGATTGAAGGCAGTGGAAAAGTTCAAAGAGGTAAATCCTGATCTGGTACTTATGGATATCACTATGCCTGAGATGGATGGAATCCAGGCATTGAAAGAGATCAAAAAGATCGACGGCGGAGCAAAAGTAATTATGTGTTCCGCTATGGGACAGCAGGCAATGGTTATTGAGTCCATTCAGGCCGGAGCCAAGGACTTCATTGTAAAGCCTTTCCAGGCTGAGCGTGTTATTGAAGCAGTGAAAAAGGTAGTGGGTTAATGATCATACTTACCGGAAAAACAGACAGTTATGCGCAATTCATCACAGTGTTGCTGATCTTTGTGGCGGTACTGGCGGTGACTGCGCTGGTGACAAAATGGATTGCCGGATATCAGAAGCAGCAGGGTGCAGCGGGGAATATTGAAGTATTGGAGACCGTCCGGATCGCCAACAACAAATATATCCAGTTGGTTCGCATTGGCGAAAGCTATTTTGCGATTGCGGTCTGCAAAGATACCGTAACAAATCTGGGAGAAATTCCTGCCGGGCAGCTGAAGGACAAGACAACAACAGATAATACTTCTGGCTTCCGGGAGTTATTGAAACGTGCGGCTAAGAAAGAGAATGAAGAACAAGATCATTAACTGGAGTAATAAATTTAAGATTGCAACGTATATGGTATGCCTGCTGGTCACGGTGGGCATATTGTGTATTTGCGTACCGATAAAGGCACAGGCTTCGGAAAGACATCTTACGGGAGACACAGAGGTCTCCACAGTGATCAATCCTGCCGGAACGGCGACTACCCATGAGGAAGTAGGGTCGTTGAATACAGCCAATACGGTCAGCATTACCTATAATAATGGGAACGGTCAGATCAATGGAGCACTGAGAATTCTGATCACTCTGACACTGATTGCACTGGCACCGACCATTATCATTATGATGACCTCTTTTACCAGGATCATCATTGTGCTGCACTTTACCAGATCGGCATTGAATACGCAGACGGCACCGCCCAATCAGATCCTGATCGGTCTGGCATTGATCCTGACATTTTTTATTATGGAGCCTACCATTACGAGAATCAATGAAGAGGCGATCCAGCCGTTTGAAGCGGGAACCATCGACCAGAGTGAAGCACTGGAAAAAGGCATGGCTCCCTTGCGGGAGTTCATGTATCCGCAGACACAGGTAAAGGACGTAGAACTTTTTATGGATATCGCCGGACTGGAGTGGGATGGAACCCTGGAGGATATTCCCAATTCCGTGCTGGTACCGAGTTTTATGATCAGTGAATTGCGTACTGCATTCTGGATCGGATTTATGATTTATATTCCTTTCATTGTGATCGATATGGTAGTTGCGTCGACTTTGATGAGTATGGGTATGATGATGCTGCCGCCTACGACGATTTCCATGCCCTTCAAAATACTGCTGTTTGTTCTGGCAGATGGATGGGCACTGATCATAGGTCAGCTGGTGCAGACGTTCTATTAATCGGAAGGTGAGGTGTTACTATGACGATTGATGCAGTATCTGAAATGACTAATAATGCACTCTATGTGATCATCAAGGTATCGCTTCCTGTACTTCTGGTGTCTTTGATCGTGGGTCTGATCATCAGTATTTTTCAGACGGTGACATCCATTCAGGAACAGACATTGACATTTGTACCTAAAATCATAGCGATCTTCCTGGCGCTGATCCTGCTGGGCAGCTGGATGATGAATACTATGGTAGAATACACAGTACAGCTTTGGTCGAGTTTCAGCCAGTATGTACACAGGTGACGGGATGACTTCATGATAGATTTTTCGTTTTCGATATATGATCTTGAATATTTTTTATTGATTTTTGTCAGGGTATCCTGTTTTGTATACATAGCACCGTATTTTGGAATGAACGATACTCCTGCCAGGATCCGGATCGGTATCAGTTTTTTTACATCGATCCTGCTGTATGAAACACTGACACCGGCAGATGCGGTTGTATTTGATACGGTGATGGAGTATGCCGTGATCGTCATGAAAGAGGCAATTGCCGGACTTCTGATCGGATTCGGCGCGAATATCTGCATGGCGATCGTGAATTTCGCCGGATCCATTGCGGATATGGAGACCGGCCTGTCCATGGCAACCCTGATGGATCCGGCTACCAGAGAGAGTACCAGTATCACCGGTGCGTTATATCAGTATTCTTTTATGTTGATGCTGATCGCTTCCGGAATGTACCGCTATCTGTTTGGAGCGCTGGCGGACAGCTTTACGCTGATCCCCATAAACGGTGTGACTTTTCATGCGGACAGTCTGCTGAACTCCATGATAGAATTTATGAATGATTATATTCTGATCGGCTTTCGCATTGTATTGCCGATTTTTTGTGTGACATTGCTGTTAAATGCCATTTTAGGTGTGCTGGCCAAGGTGTCACCGCAGATGAATATGTTTGCGGTGGGAATTCAGCTGAAGGTGCTGGCGGGATTGTCTGCCCTGTTCCTTACGGCCGGAATGTTGCCAGGGGCAGCGGATTTTGTGTATCAGGAAATGAAGAAGATGGTAGTATCTTTTATCGGAGGTATGATGTGAGCTTAGAATATAATCTGCAATTCTTTGCCGCAGAAGGCCAGGGCGGGGAGAAGACAGAACCTGCTACCGAGAAAAAATTAACAGATGCCAGAAAAGAAGGACAGGTTGCCAAAAGCCGTGAGGTTGCTAATGGGCTTGGATTACTGGCGGTGTTCCTGGTACTGAAACTATGGGTAGGAAATATGGGATATCAGTTCATGAATGTTTTTACGGTTATTTATGAGAAGATTCCCGAGGTGGTAACGTTCTGGCATGGCAATATGCCGCAACAGGATACCACACTGGTATTCCGAAAAATGATGCTGGAAGCCGTAGTGATCATGGCACCGCTTCTGCTGATCGGTTTCCTGATTGCTTTTTTAAGTGATGTGGTCCAGGTAGGATGGCATCCCACCGGAAAAACATTGCAGCCGAAGTTTTCCAAAATGAGTCCGGTGTCCGGATTTAAGAGAATATTTTCAGTCAACTCAGTGGTAGAACTGATCAAATCCCTCCTGAAGATTGGACTGATCGTTTACATATGCTATAATTATCTGAAGAATAAATGGCCCCTGTTGTATCAGCTATATGATCTGGATCTGATGCAGGCGATCGGACTGATCGGGAATACGGTGACGGATCTCGGAATCAGAATATCACTGATCTACATGATCATTGCGGCAGCTGATTTTATCTATCAGAAGGTAAAATTCAGCAGGGACATGAGAATGACCAAGCAGGAAGTAAAAGAAGAATATAAGCAGCAGGAAGGAGATCCGCAGATCAAAGGCCGTATCCGGCAGAGAATGCGGGAAGCCTCCCAGCGCAGAATGATGCAGAATCTCCCCCAGGCAGATGTGGTTATTACGAACCCCACGCATTATGCGGTTGCCATAAAATACGATCCGGAGGTGGCGGATGCTCCCATTGTGATCGCTAAAGGAGAAGATTATCTGGCGGCTAAGATCAAAGAGATCGCCAGAGACCATCAGATAGAAATCGTAGAGAATAAACCCTTGGCCAGAATGCTGTATGCCAATGTGGATGTGGGACAGGCAGTCCCTCCGGAGCTTTATCAGGCAGTGGCGGAAGTGCTGGCATTTGTATATCATCTGCAGGGGAAGATATAACTTAAGAAGAATTTACAAAAAAGACAGAAAGGAGGTCAGGCACATATGAAAATGAAAAAAGCGGATGTGGGTGTAGCAATTTATATCATGGCTGCCATTATCATGTTTATTGTACCGATTCCGGCCTGGCTTCTGGATATATTGCTGGCTGTCAATATTTCCATTGCGTTGACGGTTCTGTTCGCTACCATGTTCAGCAAGGAAGTGCTGGATATGTCGTTCTTCCCCACCATGCTGTTGTTTACAACAATTTTCCGAATAGCACTGAACACCTCCTCCACCAGACTGATCCTGCGGGACGGTAATGCCGGTAATGTCGTGGAGACTTTCGGCGAATTTGTAGGCGGCGGAGACCTGGTCATCGGCGTTATCATCTTTATTATTCTGATATTGATCCAGTTCATGGTAATCAATAAAGGTTCCGAGCGAGTGTCTGAAGTAACCGCAAGATTTACTTTGGATGCAATGCCCGGTAAGCAGATGGCAATTGATGCAGATCTGAATACCGGAGCCATCACGGATGCGGAAGCCAAGAGACGCAGAGAGAAGATCCAGGAAGAGGCAAACTTTTTCGGTTCCATGGATGGTGCTGTAAAATACGTAAAGGGAGATGCGGTAGCGGGTCTTCTGATCACCACGATCAATATCGTGGGGGGTATTATTATGGGAATGACCAGGCAGGGAATGGATATTACAGCGGCCCTGAACAAATATGCGATCCTGACCATTGGTGACGGTCTGGTAAGCCAGATCCCTTCTCTGCTGATTTCACTTTCCACCGGTATTCTTGTGACCAAAGGAAGCAAGGATGCTGACTTTGGCACTACGTTGGTAAGCCAGCTGTTCGGTGTGCCGAAAGCACTGTACCTGGTAGGGGCCATGCTGGCTGTTTTAGGATTTGTGACACAACTGAACACGATCCTGTTCGTGGGTCTTGGCCTGGTATTTATCATTGTGGCGAGAAATATTGAGGGCACGATTGAGACGGCAAAGATTGAACAGGAAGTAGACAGTGAGGAAGCAGCTGCGGAGGAGATACGACAGCCCGAAAATGTCAACAGCCTGCTGCAGGTGGATCCGATCGAATTGGAATTCGGTTACGGAATTATCCCTTTGGCGGATGTGAACCAAGGTGGTGACCTGCTGGATCGTGTCGTGATGATCCGAAGACAGATAGCATTGGAACTTGGTACGGTGGTACCTATTATCCGACTGCGGGATAATATTCAGTTGAACCCGAATCAGTATATTATTAAAATCAAGGGAATTCAGGTCAGTGAGGGAGAGATACTGTTTGACCATTATATGGCCATGAATCCCGGGTATGTAGAGGAAGAGATCACCGGAATCCCTACCTTTGAGCCTTCTTTCCACCTGCCGGCGATCTGGATCACGGAAGGACAGAGAGAACGTGCGGAGAGTCTGGGATATACAGTAGTAGATCCTCCCTCGATCATTGCTACGCACCTGACAGAGATCATTCGTCAGCATATTGCAGAGCTGCTTACCAGACAGGATGTCCAGAACCTGATCAACAACGTAAAAGAGAACAATTCTTCCCTCGTGGAAGAACTGGTACCCAAGCTGCTTGGACTGGGTGAAATACAGAAAGTGTTGCAGAATCTGTTAAAAGAAGGAATATCCATCAGAGATCTGCTGACAATACTGGAAACCCTGGCCGATTATGCGCCAACGACGCGGGATACGGATATCCTTACGGAATATGTAAGACAGAGCCTCAAGAGAGCGATTTCTACGAAATATTTTCCTTCCCATGAGACGACAAGTGTATTGACACTGGATCCGAAGATCGAACAGGAAATTATGGGCAGCGTAAAACAGACGGAGACGGGAGCTTTCCTGAATCTGGATCCTGCCAGAAGCAAGGCGATACTGAACGCTGTGGGTGAAGAGATCAAAAAGCTGGAAAATATGGGGAAAACCCCAATTATTATGACATCACCCATTGTGAGAATGTATTTCAAACGACTGACGGAAGACTATTATCCGGATCTGGTCGTGGTATCTTACAATGAAGTGGAATCAAATGTAGAATTACAATCTGTGGGAATGGTCACAGCATAACAGGAAGAGTGAACCGACGCAGGAGTGAGGAGTAATATGATCATCAAGAAATACACGGGGAAAACGGAAGCAGAAGCTACAGAAGCAGCGAAAAAAGAACTTGGAAGCGGTCTCGTGATCATGAATGTAAGGGAAGTAAAAAAGAAGGGATTTTTTGCATTTCTGTCTCCGAAGCAGATAGAGATCACTGCTGCACTGGAGGAGGAAAAACCTCAGAAACCGCAATATGGAAGTATTACGCGCACGACGGATGCACCGGCGGAGAACAGAAATCTGTTTGTCAGAAACAGTACAGAGAATATAGAAAAAAAGCTGGACAGTCTGCAGACACTGTTGGAGAGTCAGTTAAACAGCAGACAGGCGACCGGGGAGGAGATAGGAACCCACCGGGAAACAGTCAGTGAAGAAAAAGAGAAAAAGGATTCGGAAGCGGAAACCCCGGAGAAGAAAGAGGAAGAGCAGAATCCGGAACAGGATAAATTTATCCGGCTGTTGTATAATAAAATGTTGGATAACGAGATGGACGAGAAATACGTAAACAGTATTTTGGAAGATGCCTCTAAAACCAAAAAAGCAGACCTGCCCTTTGATTATCTTCTGGCTAATATTTATCAGAAGATGGTATTGAAATTCGGAAAGTCAGAAGGGATTACGCCCTCTGCGGACGGACCGAGGATTGTATTATTTATCGGACCTACGGGAGTGGGTAAGACAACTACCATTGCCAAGCTGGCAGGAAAATATTGTGTGGAGGATAAAAAGAAAGTGGCACTGTTAACCGCAGATACCTATCGTATTGCGGCCGCAGAGCAGCTAAGAACCTATGCCAATATTTTGGAGACACCTTTCCGGGTCATCTATACCCCGGAAGAACTGCAGACTGCAGTGAAGGATTATTGGGATTGTGATTATATTTTTATAGATACAGCGGGGAGATCACATCAGAATGCGGATCAGCTGGAGAAAATGAAGGAAATGGTGGGAGCACTGAAAGACCCCGGAAACTATCATGTGTTTCTGGTTCTCAGTGCAACTACCAAATATAGGGATCTTCAGAGGATTGCAGACTGTTATGGTAAGATTGCGGATTATGAGCTGATCTTTACCAAGTTGGATGAAACGGAGGCAGTGGGGAATCTGTTGAATATGAAGCTTTATACCGGTGCACCGGTCGCTTATGTGACCTGTGGACAGAATGTTCCGGATGACATGGAAGTATTCAATCCACAGAAGACGGTAAAACAGATCCTTGGTGGAAAGGAATAAAGCTTAGACAGAAAGGCGCGGGAAAATGGATCAGGCGGAACAGTTAAGGATTATTAAAGCAAATAAGCAGATAAGACCGACTGCAAGAGTCATAACTGTCACCTCCGGAAAAGGTGGCGTTGGAAAATCCAATATGTCTATCAATCTGGCAATTCAATTTCGTAAAATGGGAAAAAGGGTCGTTATTTTAGATGCAGATTTTGGACTGGCGAATATTGAAATTATGTTTGGTGCAGTGCCAAAGCATAACTTATGTGATCTGGTATACGAAGGAAAAAGTATCAGTGACATCATAACCCAGGGTCCTATGGGAGTGGGATTTATCTCCGGAGGATCCGGAATTGCCGGAATGTCAAATCTGGGAAAAGATGCTCTTACCTGCATTATACAGAATCTGGCCGAGCTGGATGCCCTTACGGATGTGATCATAGTGGACACAGGAGCCGGAATATCGGACAGCGTATTAGAATTCCTGGTGGCGAGCGGCGAGGTGCTGCTGGTGACGACGCCGGAGCCTACTTCCATTACGGATTCTTATTCTTTGTTAAAGGCGTTGTACCGACATCCGAGATATGAAGAGGCCTATACCAAGGTCAAAATGGTGGCAAACAGAGTGGAAAATGTAAAAGAAGGCCAGGTGCTGTTTGATAAGCTGAATGCAGTGGTTACCAGATATCTTAAGACCTCCATGGAATATTTGGGGTGTGTACCACAGGATCCCCAGGTGGTGCAGGCAGTAATGCAGCAGGTGCCTGTGTCGATACAGAATCCGGGAGCAAAATCCAGTCAGGCATATCAGAGAATTGCGGAGAAATTGTGCGATAAAACACAGGAAGAACAACCGAGGCGCGGAATGGCAGCTTTTTTCTCCCATATTATAGGGACCAGAAACGGAGCTGCAAAACAGTCCAGATAAGAGAGGTACAAAATTATGTTGTCCAGATTTGTGGAAGAAGGTTCTAAAGTAGAGCTTCGGGCGCTGGAACATGGATTGGGAGAATCCGGAGCCGAAAATACGACAAAGGTTTACCAGAGCCGTGTACTGCAGATCCTATCGGAGGATACACTGGAGATTTCCATGCCAATGGAACAGACCAGACTGATCCTTCTGCCGGTGGAAAGCGAATATGATATGGTATTTTTCGAAGAGAATAGTCTGTATCAGTGTTTTTCCAGAATCGTAGATCGTTACAAAAGTAATAATGTATATGTGCTGGTGATGGAACTGACCAGCAATCTGCGCAAATATCAGCGGAGAGAATATTATCGGTTCAGTTGTGCACTGGATATGTGTGCGCGGAATCTGGAGGAAGAAGAAATCGAGGCACTGGAGAAAAATTCACCCTATGAGCTTCAGCCGGGACTTCCGTTAAAGCATAGTGTGATCGTAGATATCAGTGGTGGCGGATTGCGCTTCCTGTCATCTCAGAAATATGAACCCGGGAGCCTGATCCTGTGCAGCTACCATCTGCTAAAAGATGGGGAAAGAAAAAAATATGATGTGGTCGGAAAGGTTTTGGCAGTCAAGGAACTGGAAAACCGGAGGGGAATGTTTGAACACAGAGTCCAGTACTACAATCTGGACGTAAATACCAGAGAAGAGATTATTCGGTTTATATTTGAAGAAGAGCGTAAGAGCCGTAAAAAGGAGAGACTGAACTGATGCCAAAAAAAATATTGGTTGTAGATGATTCTGCACTCATGAGAAGAGTGCTCTGTGATATAATAGATGCAGACATAAGGTTTCAGGTAGTTGACAGAGCAAAAGACGGATTAGAAGCTTTTGATCTGTTGAGCAGAAACAGTTATGACGCGGTTGTCCTGGATGTGAATATGCCGAGGATGAACGGACTGCAGCTGTTGCAGGAATTGCGAAAATACAAGATACCGGCAAGAGTGATGATGGCGAGTACCGACACTATGGAAGGCGCCAGAACCACCCTGGATGCACTGGAACTGGGAGCTCTTGATTTCGTACATAAGCCGGACAGTGCAGTCGACTGCCGGGGAGAGAATTTCCGCAGAGAGTTTTTACGGACACTGAATGTTGTGGCTAACGGCAGAATGCCGTCATTCAATGAGGAGAAGAAAATTTCCGAAGAGAAGGGCACAGTCAGGGAGATGATGAAGATCATCAATCATCACCCGGTCAGTGTGGGCGGCAACAAAGTGGTGGCAATTGCAAGCTCCACGGGAGGTCCGAAATCTCTGCAATCGGTGATCCCTCTGTTACCGGCCGATCTGGATGCACCGGTACTGGTAGTACAGCATATGCCGGCAGGATTCACAGCATCTCTTGCAGAGAGACTGGATAATTTAAGCCAGATTCATGTAAAAGAGGCAGCAGAGGGGGAAGAACTGAAAAAGGGCTGGGTCTATATCGCCATGGGAGGAAAGCACCTCCATGTGGTAACCTCACCGGCCGGACGTCATACACTGCATTTATCGGAAGAACCTTACAGGGAAGGAGTCAGACCCTGTGCCAATTATATGTACGAATCCCTGCAGGACAGCCGCTTTGATACGGTTGTATGTGCAGTTATGACCGGAATGGGTGCGGACGGAACGGAAGGGATCGGTAAATTGAGAACTTCCAGGAAAACATACGTGATCGCACAGGATCAGGAGACAAGCATTGTATTTGGAATGCCCAAGAGTATTATTGCAGCAGGACTGGCAGATCAGGTGGTACCGTTAGACCAGATCGCCCAGGAAATCATACTGCATGTAGGAGTAAATTAAGTAATATATGCCGTTTCCGGCAATGCTGTGATCGGCAGAATGGAGGAAAAGATGGACGTAAGCCAATATCTTGAAATTTTTCTGGATGAAACAAATGAACATCTGCAGAACCTGAATACACAGATTCTGGAACTGGAGTCAGATCCCGAGAATATGGATAATATCAATGAAATATTCCGTGCGGCACATTCCCTGAAGGGTATGGCGGGAACCATGGGCTATAAGCGGATGCAGAATCTGACCCATGATATGGAAAATGTATTTTCGGAAGTGCGTAACGGCAATATTAAGGTGACACCGGAAATGATCGACGTACTGTTCCAGTGCCTGGACGCTCTGGAGGAGTATAAAAACAACATTCAGGAGACCTCCGATGAGGGAACCAATGACAATGAAAATCTGATCAAAGCCCTGAATGATATTTTGAACGCTAACAAGACCGGACAGGAGCAGCCCGCAAAGGAAGAAAAAGCAACAGCACCCGCAGCGGAGAGCACCGGAACAGGTGCGGAAAAATGGAATGGCATTGCGTTTGATGACAGCCAGATCCGCGTGATCAAAGAAGCTATGAAACAGGGCAAAAATGTATACGGTATTAATGTTGTGGTACAGGACAGCTGTATCCTGAAGGCGGCAAGAGCTTTCCTGGTGTTCAAGGCTGTGGAGGAAAAAGGAGAGATCATCGTCTCCGTACCCAGCGCACAGGATGTGGAAGACGAAAAGTTCGATAAAGATTTCACTCTGATCGTTTTGTCCGATTATTCTCTGGATGATGTGATCAAGGCAGCGGAAAGCGTATCCGAGATCGCACAGGTGACCGGTGCGGTTCTGGAACTGGAGAAGACCAAGAATTATCATTCCGAAGAGGAGACACAGGAACCCGCACAGGAGAAAAAAGAAGAAGTAGCCGAGACAAAGACTGAAACGAGAAAAGAAGAGAAGAAGCCTGCGGCTGCTAAAGCTCCGGAGAAAAAACAGGTGAGCAAGCCTGTGGTCAACCGTACTGTACGTGTAGACATCGAGAAACTGGATTCTCTGATGAATCTCGTAAGTGAGCTGATCATTGCCAAAAACTCTCTGGTAGCTGCTTCCAGCAATGACCATGGCAACAATACGGCATTCAATGAGCAGATCGAATATCTGGAAAATGTGACAACCAATCTGCATGAATCCGTAATGAAGGTACGAATGGTACCTATCGAAAGCGTTGTAGTGAAGTTCCCCAGAATGATCCGTGATCTGTCTAAGAAGCTGGACAAGAAGATGGAACTGTATATGACCGGTGAGGAGACCGAGCTGGATCGTACCGTGGTGGATGAGATCGGGGATCCTCTGATGCATCTGCTGCGTAATTCCGCTGACCACGGTCTGGAATCCGCAGAAGTTCGTGCACAGCGCGGCAAGCCCGAGCAGGGATCTATTTTCCTGGATGCTTATCAGGATGGCAATAACGTAGTCATCGAGGTAAGAGATGATGGTAACGGTATTGATGTGGAAGCTGTTAAGAATAAAGCAATCGAACGTAATCTGGTAACCGTAGAACAGGCAGCAAATATGTCGGAGAAGGATATTATCAATCTGCTGTTCCAGCCCGGTTTCTCCACTTCCGAAAAAGTAACCGATGTATCGGGAAGAGGCGTGGGACTGGATGTCGTGAAGTCCAAGATCGAATCCTTAAGCGGTGAAGTAGAAGTGAAATCAAAATGGGGAGAGGGAAGTACCTGGACGATCCGTCTGCCTCTGACCCTTGCAATCATTCAGGCACTGATGGTAGTCGTAGGTGGAGAAAAATATGCGATCTCCCTGGGATCCATTCAGACCATCGAAGATATCTCACCGAAGGATATCAAACTGGTAGAAAACAAAGAAGTGATCAACTTAAGAGGAACGGTAATTCCCCTGATCCGTCTGACGGAAGTACTGGATGTGGAAAGTACCAGATCTACCGAGGATAATCTGATTGTGGTAATCGTCAAGAAGGGAGACAAAATGGCAGGTCTTGTGATCGATGAACTGATCGGTCAGCAGGAGATCGTTATCAAATCTCTTGGCAAATATATCAAGCAGTGTAAATTTATCAGCGGTGCAACGATTTTGGGTGACGGTGAAGTGGCACTGATCCTGGATGCAAATGCATTACTGTAAGGAGGGAGATGACGATTATGGAAGAACTTAGCATGAAAAATACGTTAAAAGCCGGAGATGAGCGTAAAATTGAGGAGGAATTTTTCCAGTATATTGTGATCCGCCTCGGTGATGAGCAGTACGGCATTGATATCCGTTACATAGACAACATTGTCAGAATGCAGCACATTACCAGAGTACCCAAGGTACCCGCATATCTGAAAGGTGTTATTAATCTGCGTGGAGAAGTACTGCCGGTAATGAGCCTCCGACTGAAAATGGGACTGGAGGCAGACGAATTGACCCGTGCTACCAGAATTATCATTCTGAAACTGGAACAGCAGGGCAGTGTCGGCATAATTGTGGACGAAGTGAAGGAAGTTGTCACTCTCGGTACCAGCGAGATTGAAAAAATGTCTCAGAATGCCGGTGAGAATAAAAAGAGTTTTATTACAGGTGTAGGAAAACACAATGGGGAACTGATCTCTCTTCTGGATCTGAATTCCATTACACTGGAGGAAAACGCATAAAGGAGATGGATCCATGGGAGATCTGAGTTTAGAGAAAGTTTCGGAAACATATCTGGATGTTTTAAAAGAAATTGGAAACATAGGTGCAGGCAACGCTATGACAGCACTCTCCCAGATGTTAAACTGCAAGGTGGATATGAAAGTACCGCAGGTAAAGCTTTTGGATTTTAATGAAGTCGGAGCACTGATGGGAGGAGAGGAACAGGTGATGATCGGTGTTTTCCTGGGGGTGGAAGGCGACATTACCGGAAGCATGATGTTCCTGGTGGAACAGAACAGCGCAAAACATCTTCTCCATAAGATCCTTGGAGATATGGTACAGCCGGAAGGTTTTTCAGAGATTGAATTTTCTGCAATGCAGGAGATCGGCAACATTATCACGGGAGCCTATCTGAATTCCCTGTCGTCTCTTACGAACCTGACGATTATCCCTACCCCGCCTTCTCTGACGCTGGATATGGCGGGAGCGATCCTAAGCGTTCCGGCAATTGAATTTGGAACTTTGGGAGATAAGATTTTATTGATCCAGTCTCAGTTTTACGATGAGGTGGAGATTGACGGTTATTTCATTCTGGTTCCCGATATTGAATCCTATCCCAAGATATTATCGTCTTTGGGAATATCTGTTGCATAAGGTGCTAAGAGGTAGAAGAAGGGGAGCAGAATGAGCGAGATTATTAAGGTAGGAATGGCGGATCTGAAGACCTGCGTAAGTCCCGACGGAGTGACGACTTTGGGATTGGGATCTTGTGTGGGAATTGCAATCCGCGATCCGGTGACGAAAATAGGCGGTCTGGCGCATATTATGCTGCCGGACAGCACTACGATACGTAACAGTAGCCAGAATATTGCAAAATTTGCGGATACGGGAATTGATGAACTGGTACGCCAGATGGAAAAACTTGGTGCGAGAAAGGCAAGAATGGTTGCTAAGATTGCCGGTGGCGCTACCATGTTTACATTTCAGGGTCGTAACGACATGATGCAGGTGGGGGAGCGCAATGTGCAGGCTGTTAAGAAGAAATTGAAGGAAATCAATATCCCTATTTTAGCAGAGGATACAGGCAAAAACTACGGAAGAACCGTTACATTTTATCCGGAGACCGGAGAATTTTATATCCGTGCGGTAGGAAGAGATGAATCAGTCATCTGACAAATATTGGAATGGAAGAAAATTATGAACAGAAAGAATATGCCATTGATCCTGATGCTGACAGCCGGCGCCTGTACCTGTATTGTTACGATGGTACAGGCTTACTCGGTATTGGCAAGTTTGGTGGCACTGTTTGCTGTGATGCTTTTGTTTTACTGTCTGGGAAACGGTGTCCGGCTTCTGCTGGATCGCTTTGACAGGCAGAACGAGGAAAAGGTAAAACAGGAACAGGAAGAGAAGGCGGAACAAGAAGATGCTGTATCGGAAGATGCACAACAGAAGGGTGTAAGCGAGTCAAATGGATGAAGCCGGTAAGAAAAGGTTATTAGAAGAATATGCTGCTAATAAGCGACCGGAGACCAGGGAGCAGCTGATACTGGAGTATGCCCCCCTGGTGAAAGTGGTGGCCGGAAGACTGAGCATGTATCTGGGATACAACGTAGACTATGAGGATCTGGTCAGCTATGGGATCTTTGGCTTGATTGATGCAATTGACAAATTTGATTGCCTCAAAGAAGTAAAATTCGAGACCTATGCCAGTCTGCGTATCCGTGGAGCCATTCTGGATCAGATTCGTAAAATGGACTGGATACCTCGGACGATTCGCCAGAGACAGAAGAAGATTGACGCTGTCATCAAGGAAGTGGAACAGACTACGGGACGCAGCGCAACAGATGAAGATATTGCTATGGGTCTGGGAATATCCGCGGAGGAATATCTGGACTGGCAGTCGCAGATGAAAATTACGGGACTGGTGTCACTGAATGAATATATGGATCAGGGAAGCGATGTCTCGCAGGATTATAGCAGACATACCACGGCCAGATTTGACGGTCCGGAAGAGAGCGTTGAGAAGGAAGAGCTGACAAAAGTACTCGGAGAAGCATTGGAACTTTTGACAGAGAAAGAGAAGAAAGTAGTTACGCTGTATTATTACGAAGATCTTACGCTAAAAGAGATCAGTAATATATTGGAAGTGTCGGAATCCAGAGTCTCCCAGCTGCATACGAGAGCTCTGCAGAAAATGAAGACAAAAATGGGAAATTATATGGGACTTTTATAAAAATGGTTGACCCGCAGATTGGGTAAGAGGAGAAAATGCATGCAGAATGGCTATTTTCAGCTCGTAAATGCACCGGGAGGTTATGGGCTACAGATATTTCAACCAAAGGACGGAGGAGCGGACGTGAATCTCCAGGAGGTGTTGAATTATCTTGAACGGGAATCTGTGCCGTATGATCCTATGGCAATTAAAAAAGCAATTTTGTCGGGGGAAGATACGGTATGCTTTCTGGAGAGAAAGGATTGCCCGGCACTGGAAGAAACCTACAGTATCGAGGTCAGCCAGGATAATATGCAGGTGATTCTTCGATTCTATCCGGCATCACAAAGCGGGAAAAGAACAACCATGGACAGTGTGATCCGGGATCTCAGATACCGGAACGTTGTCTACGGAATACAGATGAACGTTCTGCAGGATCATTTTATGTCGGATGGGATCTATGGTACAGATCTGATCGTGGCCAAAGGAAAAGAACCGAGACATGGTACGGATGCGTCTGTCAGGTATTATTTTAATACGGATGTTCATGCACAGCCTACATTAAAAGATGACGGCACCGTGGATTATTTCCACCTGAATATGATCAACCCCTGCAGAAAGGGACAGCTCCTGGCGGAAATCATTCCGGAAGATGAAGGAGAATACGGAATAACGGTGCAGGGAGCCAAAATCCGCCCCAGACAGGTGAAGAAAGCACATCTGGAATTCGGACATAATATTGAAATCTCAGAGGACAGAAAAAAGCTTACTTCTCTGGTGGACGGTCACGTGTCACTGGTAGAGGGCAAAGTATTTGTATCCGATGTTTATGAAGTAGAGAATGTAGATCTATCCACCGGAAATATTGAATTTGAAGGAAGCGTGCAGGTGCGTGGCAATGTTTCTTCTAATTTTGAGATCAGGGCCGGTGGCAATGTGATCATAAGCGGTGTGGTAGAGGGTGCCTGCATCGAGGCCGGAGGAAACATTATCATTGCCCGCGGTATGAACGGTATGGCAAAAGGCATCCTGAAGGCCGGTGGCAATATCGTTGCCAAATTCCTCGAAAATGCGACGGTCAGTGCCGGTGGTTACGTGAATACGGAGTCGATTCTGCATAGCAATGTGACGGCATCTACGGAGATCCAGGTAACCGGTAAGAGAGGCTTTATCACTGGGGGACATGTACGTGCCGGTCAGAGAATCGAAGTGAAGACTCTGGGAGCGACACTGGGGGCACCGACCGTGGTAGAGGTCGGAGTGGACCCGGAGAAAAAAGCAGAATATATGAAACTCCAGAAAGAAATTTCGGAGATCGTTAAAAATATTCGGAGTATTCAGCCAATTCTTGCCAGTTTCACAGAGAAAAAAAACAGAGGAGTGTGTTTTACTCCGGACCAGCTGAATTATATCCGGAATTCCGCAGCAACGATGGAGACACAGAAAAAGAGCCTGGCGGAGAAAAACGCGCGCATGCAGGAATTGCAGATGGAGTTCAATCCACAGGAAAAGGCCGCTGTCATCGTCAAGGGAGAGGTGTATCCGGGGACTACAATCATTATCGGGGATTCCTCCATGCAGGTGAAAAATACTTACCAGTACTGTAGATTTGAACGGATCGACGGAGATGTTAAGGCTACCGCAATATAGCAGAAAAGAGGCACAGATATGGCGTTTGGTTCGTTGGAGATTGCTTCGATCCCCAGAACACAGGATTATTCCGTGATGAAGCAGAATGAGGACAATAAAGGGGCATTTCAACAGATGACTCTGGGACAGCAGTCTCAAAAACAGAGTGAAAAGCTTACGAAAGAAGTACACAGCAGTGATAATGCGGACTGGTATACCGGACAATATGATGCCAAGGAGAAGGGACACAATGAATATGCCGGAAACGGCGGAGATAAACGCCGGAAAAAGAAAGAACCGGAAGATGGTGTCGTTATCCAAAAACAGCATCGTGGTTTTGACATCAAGATCTGAAAATACAAAGGAAACGTAGTAAGATGGACATTTTAGAAGTAATCCTGCTGATCGTAGGAATTGTAATTTTTATAGGAAGTTTTTTACTGCCGGCAGGCAGATCGGACGCCGGTAGAATCGACACAGATGCGGCAAAACAGGAAATCCACGGTCTGATAGAGGAAGAAATGAAAACAGTCCGTGCACAGGTGCAGGATAAAGTGGAAGAAACCTCAGAAGATGTGGTGGAAAAGGCGGAGAGATCGCTGGAACGCCTGACTAACGAGAAAATCATGGCGGTAAATGAATATTCCGATACGGTATTACAGGAAATTCATAAAAATCATGAGGAAGCAATGTTCTTATATGATATGCTGAACAACAAGCATGCCAATATCAAAGATACCGTCTCCAAAGTGGACAAAGCGGTGAAAGCTGCGGAAGACAAGGTGAAGGCGATCGATGATACTCCGACGGTAAAAACTGAGGAAACGGAAAAAGTGATCCCTGCAGATGAATCGGCGAAAACAGAGGAGGCTGTATCTCCGGAAATCGGATTCATGGGTGAGACAGCGGAAGAAGGCCAGAACAACAACGAGAAGATCCTGGAAATGCACAGACAGGGCAAATCCACGGTGGCAATAGCCAGGGAACTCGGACTGGGCGTGGGAGAAGTAAAACTCGTAATTGACCTGTATAAGGCCTGAAGGTAATCACGAAATTAAGGACGGAGACAGAAATGAAATTAAAATATTATCTGCGCGGTCTTGGAATTGGTATGATCGTGACCGCATTGATCCTGGGAATCAGCTTTTCTCACCGTCAGGGGCAGGAGACACAGACATTGACAGATGATCAGATCAGAGAACGTGCGGAACAGTTGGGAATGGTGGACAGCAGTGAACTGACGTTAGCAGCTCTGCAGAACAGCGTACAGCAGCAGGCACAGGAAAACACGGAGAAGACGGAAGCATCCCCGGAGCCTGAGACCGAAGAAGCAATGACAACAACATCGGAACCGGAGACAACGGTTGCACCGGAGAATACCATGGAACCGGAGACAACGGTTGCACCGGAAAATACCATGGAACCGGAAGCAACACCACAGCCTGAGACGATTGTAGCATCAGAAGCAGCGCAGACGGTTACCGTTACCGTAAAAAAAGGAGCAAGCTCCGGAAGCGTCAGCAGCCGGCTACAGGAAGCGGGATTGGTGGAAGATGCGAAGACATTTGACAATTATTTATGTAATAACGGCTACAGCCGCAGCATAAATCCCGGCACTTATGAGATAGTTCCCGGGACTTCTGAAGAAGAAATCGCAAAAATAATCACAGGAAAACATTAAAAACCCCTTGCCACAGGGGTTTTCCTATGTTATAATCGCACTGTTGTGACAAAAAACACGCCTTTCGATTTGACGATGGTGCTTACTGGTTTTACAGAAGTCTTTGTCAGAGCTAACCGGGTTCTTAACGCGTCCCGGCAGAAAAGAAAAGCGGAAGATTTTAACCAAACGGAGGTAAAGACATGAGCGTTATTTCTATGAAACAGTTACTTGAAGCAGGTGTTCATTTCGGACATCAGACCAGAAGATGGAACCCTAAGATGGCTCCTTACATCTTCACCGAGAGAAACGGCATCCACATCATCGATCTGCAGAAGTCTGTAGTTAAGGTTGATGAGGCTTACAAGGCAGTATCCGAGATCGCTGCACAGGGCGGCACCATTCTGTTCGTTGGTACCAAGAAGCAGGCACAGGACGCTGTAAAGTTTGAGGCTGAGCGTTGCGGTATGTACTATGTAAACGAGAGATGGTTAGGTGGTATGCTGACCAACTTCAGAACCATCCAGTCCCGTATCGCAAGACTGCATGCGATCGAGACCATGTCTCAGGACGGTACTTTTGATGTACTGCCTAAGAAGGAAGTTATTCAGTTAAAGAAAGAATGGGAGAAGCTGGAGAAGAACCTGGGCGGTATCAAGAACATGACCAGAGTTCCCGATGCTATCTTTGTTGTAGATCCTAAGAAGGAAAGAATTTGTGTACAGGAGGCTCATGCACTGGGCATTACCCTGATCGGTATCGGCGATACCAACTGTGATCCTGAAGAGCTGGATTACATCATCCCCGGTAACGATGATGCGATCAGAGCCGTTAAGCTGATCGTTTCCAAGATGGCTGACGCTGTCATCGAAGCTAAACAGGGAGAGGCTGTATACAGCGATGCTGATGTAGCTACCGAAGCAGAGGATATTGAAGAGGTTGCAGCTGATGCTGAATAATCCGATTCCATAAGAGAAGCATAGGAACCCAGATTGCGATGCCTGTCATTACGGTCTGGGTTCTTGAGGATAATATATTAATTAAGAAGAGAGGATAAAAAAATGGCAATTACCGCATCTATGGTAAAAGAGCTCCGTGAAATGACCGGCGCTGGTATGATGGATTGTAAGAAGGCTCTGAACGAGACAAATGGAGATATGGACGCAGCTGTTGAATTCCTGAGAAAGAACGGACAGGCTAAAGCTGAGAAGAAGGCAAGTCGTATCGCAGCAGAAGGTGTTGCACGTGCAGCAATCTCCGCAGACGGCAAGACCGCTTGCGTTATTGAAGTGAACTCCGAGACCGACTTCGTTGCAAAGAACGAGACCTTTACTTCTTTTGTAGAGGCTGTTAATGGAGTTGCTCTGGCTTCCGATTTACAGGGTGGCAAGGACGGTGAAGATATCGAAGCACTGTTGGCTACTCCTTTCGAAGGCGCAACTGTTAAGGAAGCTCTGGTAGAGAAGACCGCTACCATCGGTGAAAAGCTGTCTATCCGTCGTTTCGAGAAGGTATCCGGAGATGTAGCAGTATCCTACATTCACGGTGGTGGACGCATCGGTGTTATCGTTGCAGCTAACGGTGCATCCGATGACGCAGCTAGAGAAGCACTGACCAACATCGCTATGCAGGTAGCAGCTATGAATCCTACCTACATCAGCAGAAATGATATTTCCGCAGAAGAGCTGGCTAAGTTACAGGAGATCACTGTTGACGCAGCTCTGAACGATCCTGCATCTCTGCCTAAGCCCATCCTGAATAAGCTGATCGATAAGGCTATGAACAGTTCCGCATGGAGCGATGAGGATAAGGCAATCTACGAAGAGAAGAAGAGCAACATGAACTACCTGTTCAACTTCCTGTCCAAGGAAGCAGCTGCTGCTCTGGCTGAGCTGGCTATGGCTGACAAGGACGCTATCGTATCTGATAAGATCTTCAAGGGTCTGGCAGACGGTCGTGTATCCAAGCAGCTGAAGGAGATCTGCCTGTTAGATCAGACCTATGTTAAGGCTGAGGATGGCAAGCAGACCGTAGCTAAGTATTTAGAGAGCGTTAACAAGGCTCTGACCATCGCTAAGGTTGTTCGTTTCGAAGTTGGCGAAGGCATGGAGAAGAAGAACGAAGACTTCGCAGCAGAAGTTGCCGCTCAGATGAACGCTTAATTATAACGGATTATTTCGAAAAGGCATACGTGAGTATGCCTTTTTTACATATTGAAAGGTACGAAAGCATAGCTCATTGCGGAGAGTTGCTGTCTGCCACTCGGGGAGTTCTGTTTGTATTAAAAACGCCATTTTTTGCTAAAAAAATACAAAA
>ERZ827450.55-NODE-55-length-136146-cov-25.557546_pt1 | contig 136146 bp, 109 predicted proteins | sample MGYA00519773_ERZ827450 | MGnify/ENA primary metagenome ERZ827450 (study PRJEB31778, sample SAMEA3449306) | human gut metagenome | biome: human gut; feature: human-associated habitat; material: faeces | place: United Kingdom | collected 2010/2012 ...
ACCAACGACCCCGAGATTACAAATCACGTGCTCTGGCCAACTGAGCTAAAGAGGCTTATTTCTAAAACTTTGCAGCTCTTACCCTTCAAAGGGTTAAGCGGCTGCAAAGTTAGATATTTATTTTAATTCTCAAAAACTTTTAGCGATTTTTTTTTATTTACCGCGTAGTTTTTCTTTTGTTTTTGTCAATTGCTTAGACAGTGCATCTACACACACATCTATCGCTTCTTCGAATGTATCGCTCACCTTCTCCGCAAAAAACTCTCCATTCATGGCCAAAACTTTAATTCCAGCCTCTTTATTCATAGCGGTTTCCGGTTTTACTACTTTTAATGACACCTCCACTTTGTTTATATCGTCGCAATACTTTTCTAATTTAGCCGTCTTCTTCTGGATAAAGTCCTGAAGTTTTTCAGACGCATCGAAATGAATAGCTTGAATTCTTACTTCCATAATTACCTCCTTTTTTACGCTCTTGGATGAGCTTGTTCATACACTTTTTTAAGTTCTTCAAAAGTTGTATGCGTATAGATTTCCGTTGTTGTGAGGCTTTCATGTCCCAAAAGCTCTTTCACAGCCCCCAACTCCGCCTGATTATTCAGCATCGAAGTAGCGAAACTATGCCTCAACACATGCGGACTTCTTTTCTTAAGCGTTACAACTTTTGACAGGTTCCGTTTCACTAAATTATACACCTTCATAGGATACAGTCTCTTCCCGTCTTGCTTGACAAAAAAAGCTTTTTCCCTATCAGGTACAGCTTCATTCCTTACCTTAATATAATTAAGCAACGACAACCTCAGTTCATCACCAAAAGGAATCAGTCTTTGCTTATTTCTCTTTCCTGTCACCTTAATGAGAGAAGCCGAGAAGTCAATATCCGCATCGTCCAATCCAATCAATTCCGAAAGTCTCATACCTGTAGCATAAAACATTTCGATTATCATTTTATCCAGGCAACCGGCAAACCCCTTTCCACAAGGAATTTCATCCAACAACCGATTCATATCTTCTTCCTTCACAAAGACCGGCAGAGGTTTCTTTTTCTTAGGTCCGACTACTTTAAATGTCGGATCCACCGCTACTATCTTCTTCCGCAAGAGATAACGATAAAATGAACGGAGAGAACTCAGTTTTCTATTTACCGAAGTAGAAGTATATCCACCATCCATCAGGCTTACCACCCACAAACGGATTACATCTGCATCCACCGTAGTAAAATCGATCTCCTCGTCAACACTCTTAAAGAACTCTTCAAATTTGGTCAAATCCGTTCCATAGCTAACAATCGTTTTCTCAGAACAGTTTTTCTCCAACCGAAGATAATCCAAAAAAGGCTCTATTAACATAAGAAACGTCGCTTCATTAATTCAGCAACGAATATATGAAAAAGAATTCAATTATTCAAAGAAAGTGCAAGAATTAATTATTCTTCAACCTGCTGAAGCTTCTGCACGTATACAGCACGTTCTTTCTTAAGTCTATTGATTACAGACGGTTTGTCAAACTGCTGTCTAGCTCTCAGCTCTTTTACAACACCTGTTTTTTCAAATTTTCTTTTGAATTTTTTCAGCGCTTTTTCAATGTTTTCGCCTTCTTTTACTGGTACTACAATCATTGTTTTTAATTATTAAATATGTTGTTATTAATATTTTCCGATAGTCAAATTGCGGCGCAAAATTACACATACTTTCTTTATTTACAAAACTTTCCGCAAATATTTATCTTAAATAACATAGAAATTGTATCTTTGTCATTGAGTTTAAGTTATTATAAACCACAATACAATGAAATTGGAAATTAAACAAAGAGTAGCTGCTTTGCGTAAATTCATGCAAGGAAATGGTATACAAGCATTTATACTCCCCACCACCGATCCTCATAATAGTGAGTATGTTGCCTCGCATTGGGAAGCCCGCAAATGGCTGACCGGTTTCACCGGATCGGCAGGTACAGCGGTCATCACTATGAAAAAGGCAGGATTATGGACGGATTCCCGTTATTTTCTGCAAGCTGCCGAGCAACTGGAGGGTACAGACATAACTTTATTTAAAGAACGTATGCCAGAAACTCCTTCTATTGCCGAATGGCTTTTTAAAGAACTTAAAGAAGGAGACATCATCGGAATGGACGGATGGGTAAACGGAATCGATTTTAAAGAATCTCTTTATGAGGCTTGTTCTCCCAAAGGAATCCAAGTGAAAAGTGTTACCGACCCTTTTGACGAAATATGGGAGGATCGACCCGCGTTGCCATCCGAACCTGTATTCATATTAGAAGAAAAATATGCCGGACTTTCCTGTCGAAAGAAAATAGAACTCATCAGAGAGGAGATACACAAAAATAACTGCCAAAGTATCTTACTATCCGCCTTGGATGAGATTGCATGGACACTGAACCTGAGAGGAAGCGATGTGCATTGTAACCCCGTATTCATTAGTTATATGCATATAACTCAAAAGGAAGCTACCTTATATATAATAGAAGAAAAACTTTCTCCTGAAGTCAAAACCTATTTGGAAGAGAACGGAGTTACCATTAAATCCTATAATAAGATAGAGAGCGACATCAAAAATGTACGTCAGAACATTCAGGTATCTCCAACCCTCAATATGAAACTTTTTAATGCTGCCGGCTATCCGAGCAGCCACGGTATTGACACCGGACATAAGATAATGGAAATTCCTTCTCCCGTCAGCCTTCTGAAAGCCGTGAAAAACGAAACTGAAATAAATGGTTTTCGCCATGCCATGGAACGCGACGGCATAGCTATGGTTAAATTTCTGAAGTGGCTGAAAGAGGCAGTTCCTGCCGGAAATGAATCCGAGCTGAGTGTCGACCGGAAACTATATGAATTGCGTGCCGAACAAGCGAATTTTAAAGGAATCAGCTTTGATACGATTGCCGGATATAAAGAACATGCAGCTATCGTTCATTACGAAGCAACTCCCGAAACAGATATTCCTTTGAAACCCGAAGGTATGTTACTGCTGGACAGTGGCGCACAATATCCGGATGGAACAACCGATATTACGCGTACTATTGTCCTCGGTCCTCTCAGTGATGAAGAGAAAACAGATTATACATTGGTACTGAAAGGCTTCCTTCAATTGCAGAACGCTGTATTTCCTGAAGGAACCTGCGGAACACAGCTTGATGTTTTAGCGCGTCAAGCCATGTGGAAAGCGGGTATCAACTATTTTCACGGTACAGGGCATGGTGTCGGTCATTTCCTCTGTGTACACGAAGGGCCTCACCAAATCAGGATGAACCATATGCCCACTACTCTCCGTCCGGGTATGACGGTAACCAACGAACCGGGCATTTACAAAGCCGGCCGTCACGGTATCCGCACCGAAAACACGTTGCTGATAGTGCCTGCCATGGAGAGTGAATTCGGCTCTTTCATGAAATTCGAACCGCTTACTCTCTGTCCCATCGACAAAGAAGCCATTGTGACCGATATGTTGACCGACGAAGAAATCAACTGGTTCAATGAATACCATAAAATGGTATATAGCCGACTAAGTCCTCAATTGAATAAAGAAGAGCAGGAGTGGTTAAAAGAAAAGACCTCACCTTTAAAACGTTAAGAAAGAATTATGGCACTTATAAAATCGGTAAGAGGATTTACACCTCAAATTGGAGAAAACTGCTATTTGGCCGATAACGCCACCATCATTGGCGATGTTATAATGGGACACGATTGCAGTATCTGGTTTAATGCTGTACTGCGTGGCGATGTTAATGCCATCCGTATCGGTAACCGTGTTAATATCCAAGACGGAAGCGTACTACATACTCTTTATCAGAAATCGGTAGTCGAAATCGGCAACAATGTATCTGTGGGACATAACGTTACCATTCACGGTGCAACCATCAAAGACGGTGCGCTGATAGGTATGGGAGCAACCGTACTTGACCACGCCATAGTAGGTGAAGGAGCTATTGTAGCTGCCGGAGCCCTAGTCTTGAGCAATACCATCATCGAACCGGGAAGTCTTTGGGCAGGTGTTCCCGCCAAGTTCATCAAAAAAATTCCGCCCGAACAAAGTCGAGAACTGAATGAAAAGATTGCAAACGGTTATCTGATGTATGCTTCTTGGTTTAAAGATGAAGAAATAAATGAGACAAATAAATAATAACCCAAAAACAAACTAATTATTAATTTCTAATTTATTGATTATGAAAAAATTATTTATTCTTGCCTGCATGCTGGTATTATTTGTATGCGGTGCTCATGCTCAACAAGGCAAACAAGCATTTGGCTTTCATTTAGGTTATGGGACTGAAATCGAAAGTGTAGGTATCGGCGTTAAATACCAATACAACATTCTTGATGCACTCAGGCTGGAACCTTCCGTAGATTATTTCTTCAAAAATGACGGGGTTGATATGTTCGACTTCAATGTTAATGCTCACTATCTCTTTCCTGTTGCAAGCGGTGCACGTCTTTACCCTCTCTTCGGATTGACCTACACTAATTGGCACTGGGATTTAGGTGAAATCGATGGAATGGACTTAAGTGGAAATAAAGGTAAGTTTGGAGCTAATTTAGGAGCCGGTGCAGAATTCGACCTTAACTCACAATGGATGATAAACTTCGAAATCAAATATCAAATTATCAGTGATTTTGACCAAGGCGTATTCAATATCGGAGTAGCCTACAAGTTCTAAAAATCCACCGATAATATTTTTATTCACCTATAGGGAGGGGGATTCCAATCCTCCCCCTACGGTAAACAAACCAAACTGATTCCTACTCCCTTTAAAGTCTTTATCTGCACTTTTTCATCTTCAATCAACAATTTACGAAGCCGTGTGACAAAAACATCCAAACTGCGTGATGCAAAATAATCATCCTCTTTCTCCCAAAAAGTAGAAAGAATAACCTCTCGCTTCACCACTTCTCCCATCTTGACGCAAAGCATTTTCAGCAGACCAGCTTCACGTTCTGTCAGCGTCTTCTCCACTCCCGAAACCAGATATCTCAATATCGCATGAGCAGCATCGAACACATAGCTCTCACCTATTCTATACGTTTCACTCTCATTTCTGGCACTTACCCCCTGTTTCAATTTCAGAAGTGCCCCGATATGCGCATCCAACTCTTCAGCCAGAAAAGGTTTCTTGATATAATTATTCACACCCAGTTCATAACCTTTTACCACATCTTTGGGTGAGACACGCCCCGAAGTAAATAAAATAGGTATATCCCCATCCAGTTCGCGAATACGTTTCACCATCTCATAACCGTCCATTACAGGCATTTCAATATCCGAAACAATCACATCAGGATGTTGCTCTTTCCATATTTTCAACCCCTCCTCCCCATCCGCAGCAGTCGTCACTTCATAACCTCCTATCATATCTTCCAGACCACCACGGATAATGTAGCAAAGATTAGCGTCATCCTCTACCAACAACAACTTTACCATAACTTCATCTCCTATTTTTTTCCTATTTGCTCCAAATCCATTATCACTTTTCTTCCACACTGTCCAAAAACTCTTTTTGAGGCAGAGAAAGAGAAAATTCGCTATACTCTCCTTCAATACTCTCTACTTCCACCGTTCCGCCATGAGCCTCGGCAACACGGAATACATAGTTCAATCCCAATCCGAAACCAGATGCTCCGCCTTTCCGACTGCGTTCTGTAGCCGATGCACGCTCATACTTTTCGAATATACGACTTTGATCTTTCAAAGGAATACCAAAACCATTATCTTTTACCTTGATGACAACCGCGCCATCCGGTTTACAGAAAGAAGAGATAGTAATAGCAACTGAAGCCCCCGAATACTTAATAGCATTATCAATCAGATTGCTGATTGCTTCCTTCAGAAACTCACCATCCGCCACAACCGTTTCCGCTTCAAGAGCTAAACTGAAATGTACCGGCTTGTCCGCCTTAGCAGAAAACTTTTCAATCAAGTCATCCAACATACTACGTAACGAAAGCATTTCGCGAAAAAGATTCAGTTGATGATTTTCCAATTTCGAAAGTGTCAAAACCTTCTCTGTCAACGCTAACAGATGTTCACTTTCATCTTTCAAAATATGAAAAAGCTTGGCACGCTTTTCAGGACGAGTATCCAACTTACCGGTCTCTAATATTTGAATCCCCATCAAAATACTGCTGATAGGTGTTTTCATATCGTGAATCAGCGCATAAGAAAAATCTTCGCGGATCTTAGCTATTTTATTTTGACGGGCAATGATACGAATCTGATAGACAATACAACCGATAATCAATATCATCATTATCACAGTGGCAATCAATAGCAAGGTCATTTTCTGAAAGATAACCCAATAAGGATTAACAATAAAAGCCTGCAGATTTTCCGTACGCTTGCAATTAGTGGGATATAACCGAGTCTTCAGCATATCATTCCCCCTCATCCATAACGCTCGGGAGCTCTTGAGAATATTTCCCGAAGAATCAGTAATACAACAAAGCACCTCTGCATCAATACCTTCCATAAGCAGGTTCGCCCGATAGATAGAATCCAAATCTGCCAAAGAAACAGATACTTCATATTTCTTTACCACAGCTTCCTGGATAGAAACATACATATTAGACATCAGCCATTGATTGGCATTATCATTCAAAATCCCGCTTTCAGCAACATCATGATCATTATCCAGCTCCACTTTCACCCCTACAATGGTATCTTGAACTGCATATTTCTTTTTCAACTCCGCTTTCAGCTCCTCCATGCGATGGAAGAGTTCTTGCATAGAAGCATCTTTGAAAACTTCATTGCTCCTAAACTGAATGCTCTCTTTCGCTAGCTTATAGGTATTGACAAGCCAAACATATTGCAAGCCGAAAATAGCCAGCAAACCAACAATTGCCATCCATCGTATATGCTTTATTTTCATATCATTACTTCCTTCAAATTCATATTAACCTAACATTAACCTACCATTAACCACGTATGAAAAAAAGTAGCTCTACTTTTGTTTCGTCAAAGTTAAAGAAAATATTAAAAACCAACGAATATGAAAAAGCAAATTATTATCGGCACATTATTATTTCTAATCTCTTTGGCAGGAACAGCCACAGCACAAACTATCAGCGGGAAAGTAACAGACGCCGAAGCACATCCCATTGATGGAGCCACGGTAATATTGCAGAGCATCGACTCCACTTTTGTAGATGCCCTCATCACAGACAGTACCGGATGCTTCCGGTTCAACCGGCAACCGGCACAATATCGGTTGATATTCCAACACATTTTATACACCACCCGCCAACAAGAAGGAACGGGTAGTGATACAGGCACGATTGTCCTGTCAGGCAAAGACTATACACTGGACGAAGTGGTGATAAAAGGAGAGCAACCGCTTGTGAAGGTAGAAGAAGGAAAACTCTCTTATGATTTGTCACGACTGATCGAACATAAGGTGGTGAACAATGCTTACGAAAGTCTGCAACAACTTCCCGGTGTGCAGGAAATCAACGGTAATCTTTCACTGGCAGGAACACCCGGACTCAGCATTATCCTAAACGGTAAACCAACTACGATGAGCTATGAACAACTGGTCAATCTGTTGAAAAACACACCGGCCTCGCGTGTGGAAAAAGCCGAAGTGATGTATAGCGCCCCTCCTCAATACCATGTCAGAGGAGCAGCCATCAATCTGATTCTGAAAGGATACCGTACCGGAGAAAGCGGACTGAAAGGGGAAGTAAAAGCCGGATACCTGCACGACTACAAGAATGGTGCACAGGGTGGTCTCAACCTGTTATATACCCATCCGAAATGGAATATAGACCTTCTGTATAACACTCAATACCGCCGGCACAGACAAAAGACGAACACCTATTCCCGCCATACCCTGAACAACAAGATATATGATATCCGCCAACAAGGAATCATTGACAATAAAGGAATGACGCACCATATTCGCGTAGGGGCCGAATATAAGACCAATAAAGAAAGTAACATCAGTCTGGCCTATACAAGTGCCTTTACTCCCGACCAAAGAGGTCATACAGTTTCTGATGGAAACTTTGCCACATCTGACAATCGCACCAAAGCTAACAAGCAAATGCATAATCTGGCACTAGACTATGCGTCGCCTGCCGGACTGAAAGCCGGAGTGAACTATACTTCTTACCGGTCGGAAAGCAATCAGGATTTTACTAATAAGAACAGAGAAGAAAACACCAGCCGTTTCCAAATCACGAGCGGCCAAAACATAGACCGCTGGAAAATATACATGGACCGGGAGCATGCCATAAACAATATGGGCACGCTGAGCTACGGAGCTTCATTGACCTATGCCAACGACCACAACACCCAGTTTTATCACCCTGCCGGTACTACCGGCATGGACCAACTAAATACGGACAGCCGTTACAAGGAATACACCTGTGACCTATACGCCGGATTCAGCAAAAGCATGGGAGAACGGTTTTCATTCAATGCTTCCGTAACCGGAGAGTATTATAAGATGAGCAATTATCATGCCTGGTCGATTTATCCAACAGCAGCAGTGACTTATGTGGTAGAGCCCGCACATATCCTGCAACTCTCGTTTACTTCGGACAAGACTTATCCCGATTACTGGGATTTAAGCGAAAGCACCGGATATATCAGTGGCTACGAAGAAGTTCAGGGTAATCCGATGCTGAAGCCATCAACAGATTATTCGCTCAACCTGAATTATACCCTGAAGAATAAATATATTTTCAGCATGGCCTACGACCATGAACTTCACAGGTTCGACCAACTGGCCTATCAAAGTACCGAACGGCTGGCCTTGATTTATAAAACATTGAATTGGGATTATCAGCAGAGCTTCTCAGCAACAGCTATCATCCCATTCAAAATAGGCAATCGAGCAGAGGGACGCGCTACTCTTCAAGCCGAATATCATCAAGCCAAATGTGACAATTTTTTCGATATTTCTTTTAACCACAGCAAATGGACCTGCCTAGGGATACTGCAAAACAATGTCACTCTCTCTAATCATCCCGATATCCGTATGGAGTTGACCGGCCTCTATCTGAGTCCCTCCATTCAGGGAAGCTATGCACTGAGTCATGTATGGGCTGTCAATGCCGGAATACGTTGGAACTCTGCCAATCAAAAAGCCGGTTTAGTGCTAAAAGCTGATGATATATTCAATTCGATGCAAGGAAATATAGATATCAAATTGAGAAACCGAGGACAGTATATGGATATGCACAATAATAGCTATTCCCGTCATATTATGCTGACTTTCAGCTATAAGTTCGGAAGTTACAAAGAAAAAAAACATGAAGCGGTAGATACTTCACGATTCAAGTAAAAAGTTCCCAAAAAGAAGGAAGTCTTTTTAAAAAACACTTCCTTCTTTTCCGAAAATTCCAAGGTCTTTTCGGAAAAGGTGAAAGTGTTTTTTTGAAAGAAAGTTGTCACAAGTCTCTGCCCGACTGAAGTTTGTGAAATCTGCTTTCACACATAAAACGCTCGTCTTTCACAATAAACAGCTGGCAGACAATACATTACATTCCAATTCGTGTGAAAGCAGTTTAAAACGACACTCACTCTACAGGCCGAAATGCTCGTTCTTGTTCTCGTAGGCTTCCGTACCTCTGTTCTTCTCGCCGGAATAGTTCCATTCTATTTCATCCGTATACTCTTTGCCATCGCGGGACACAACAGCCTTCAGCCTATTCTTTCCGTCACCCAGCGTTACATGGTCGAAAACATAGTGCACATCGGTATAGCCTTTACGGACGCCTTGCAGCTCCCGACCGTTCAGAAAGACCTTCGGCATGCCGATATTGGAGTAGACCGTTACCGAAGTTTCCTGCTTTTCACGATCCACATTGCGCCGTTGGGTCAGGTGCAGGACAGGTTCCTTACTCCAATTCGCCTTATACCAGAAGTAGGAATCCTTCCTCGTCTTACGGTCGAAAGTCATCAGCCCTTTCATGTTACGTCCGGGGATGCCCCCACGGTCAGCCATGGGCGTAGCAAAATCAAACATATTCCATAAATAGGAAGCAATGATATAAGGATGCCTGGCTATTACACTCCACTGATATTCGTGAGTCTTTGTTTGGAAAGTCTCAGGATAATAAGGCTTGGTCCAGTTAAGGGACTGTCCCAGATATTCAGTTTGATGATAAATATTGGCATCAGCGCCATATTCGCTCAGCATCAGTTTCTCGTACGGATATTTCTCTTCCAGGCCTTCCACCCATGCATCAATATCCTGAATTTTCTTTTCGTACCATCCGAAGTACCGGTTCATACCCTGAATATCGGCATTCAGGTTCACCGGATGTTCCATGTGCCCGTAACCATTCACCGAAACCGTATAGCGGTCGGGATCTTCCGTCTTGGCAAGGTCATGAAGAGCGGCAGTCAACTGCGATGTATATTCGTGAGGATGATATACCTCATTGTGCAACCCCCATACATAGATGGAAGGATGATTGAAATTCTGACGGATCAATTCGCGAAGCTGACTTTGCGCATTCTCTGCCTCATAACCGGTGACACGGTTCACAAAAGGAATCTCGGCCCAGACAATCAGCCCCAGGGAGTCGCAACGGGAATACAAGTAATCCGACTGCTGATAATGGGCAAAACGGACGGTGGTGGCACCCACATCCATGATCTGTGCCAGGTCGAAGTCGTGGTTCTCATTCTTCAAGGCACTTCCCAGGCCCCACCAGTCCTGGTGACGGCAGACTCCATACATCGGATATTTCTCTCCGTTCAGATAAAAACCTTTACCGGCTATAATCTCATACTTACGGACCCCCAAAGGCTGGACCACTTCGTCAATCACCTGCCCATCCTGCATCAGGCGCGAAACCACCTTATAAAGATAAGGGTCTTCCCGCCCCTGCCACAAATGGGGATGGTTCAGCTTGAAGTTAGCCACACAAGCCTGTATGCCGTGGGGAGTCAGCTCGATATTCTGTTTTTGGGAAGCAACCTTCCTGCCTTCCTGAGTGTAAATCGTGTTTTCGAGAACCACGGGAACAGGATGCAACGCGGCGTTATCCAATTTGACTTTTACGGCAATGTCGGCCGAACGCTTCGATACATTCTTCTGAGTGATATAAACGCCGGAGGAAGCACAATCATTAACGGCGATGCTGCTCTTGCCGGTCACGACCAGCCACACCGGACGATAGATGCCTCCATAAACGCCAAACAGGACATGGTTCACCGGAATGACGTCGGGACGGGACTGGTTGTCAGCCTTCACCACGATTTCATTATCCGAGCCGGGTTTCAGCGAAGGGCCGATTTCAACCACAAAAGCTGAATAGCCGCCCTTGTGCGTCCCTGCCAACCTGCCGTTTACATACACTTCCGAACAGGCCCCTACCCCTTCAAAACGCAAAAACACACGCTTGTCTTTCAAGTCTCCGGGACAGAAAAAGTTTTTCTTGTAGTAGCCCACCCCTTCATAGAAATTATTATACCGAACCTGCATATCCCGGGCATTCCATGTATGCGGGATTTCCACTGTTTCCCATTTACCCTCCCATTGGGAAGCCGCCTTCATCGCATCGGCTGAAAAAGGGCCTTTCTTGAATTGCCAGCCCGTGTTGAAAGAGGTGACATCGCGGGCGACGCCACTACCGCAAACAAACAGACCGGCAAGCAACAGACTTACTAATTTATTCATCTATACCAAAATATTCGTTTAAACTTTGAGAATTCAATCATTGTGCCATCTTATAAATCTGGTTCCCGGCCAGCAGGAAAGCGCCTACGCCGTACACCTCTGTCATCTCGCGGGTCACTTTGCGAGGGTCGGCCCCGATGGGCTGCACATAGCCCAGCTTACCTTCCGCAGAGACAGCATCAAGCATAGCCTGCCAGCCTTTCACCACAACGGGAGTAAACTTATCCTTATCCAACAAGCCCTCGTTTATGCCGTATGCCAGTGCATAAACAATGAAACCGGTCGCACTGGTTTCGGGAGAAGGATAAGATTCGGGGTCGAGCAGGCTGGCATGCCAGTAGCCGTCCTTGCTCTGCAACTCGGCCACGCGCGCAGACAAAGTGACAAACAGGTCCTCATAGAAACGGCGGTGCTGGTCCTTTGCAGGCAAGGCCTGCAAGATTTCACTCAGTCCGCCCAATACCCAGCCATTGCCACGGCCCCAAAACACTTTCTTGCCGTTGGCTTCTTTTTTATTAAAATAGCGGGAATCGCGGTAGAAGAGATGCTCTTCCTTATCGAACAGGAAATCGTATGTGGCCCGGTACTCACGATTTAGAAAATCAACATATTTCTTATCACCGGTCATCGCATAAAGCTTGGCATACACCGGAGGGGCCATGAACAGGGCGTCACACCATGACCAACGGTCCAGGCTCTCGATACGGCTATAGTCCAGCTCCAAATTCCCTTTTGCAGGATGCCCGATCACCCAATCGGTACGGGCCAGCGTGTGCCAGATCATCCTTTCCTGACCGTATTTATTATATAAATCGAGGTACACCTGCGCCACTGCGATAAAATCGGCATGATACATCCATGACCCAAGCTGATACTGGTTGCGGCTGCCTATACGAAGCAGCCAGCGGTAATAGAAATCATAACCGTCTTCCTTTTCACTCAGTTCGGCCCAGTCAGCCATTCCCGCATAAAGGACGGCGTGGGTCCATGACACGTCATCATGTTCATGGCCGGTATTGGGATGGGCTATCTGCCAATCCGCCACTTTACGCATCATATTCTTCGTTTCCACCTTAGTAAAAGGAATCTGGGAGGAAACGGAAACGGAGAACAGCACGGCAAGTGCTGTCCCACACAACTTATACATATAATTCATCTTTTTCATCAGGTTAAAGCATCACGATATTTATCCACGACACCGGCTGCTTCTTTTATCTGCAGTTTGATGACAAACGGTTCGCCGGGTTCCTGTGCAGGCATATCCACATTATACTCATTCCGTGCCGTCTCAACCACCTTCACCGATTTTCCATTCAGCAATGCGGCTTTCACTACCCGGGTGCCCTTCGGTGTCTTCACCGTCAGATGCTTTGAATAAGGACAATTAAAAACAACCATGTAAACATCCGACCCCTTGCGGGTGTAATATCCCCAAGGCTGTTTCTCCCAACCGGCATAGTCGCAACCATAAATGCATTGGCCATTCTTCTTCATCCAAGCACCGATGGATTTAGCCAGTTCCTTTTCTTCCGAACGGAAATCCCCATCCGCCTGAGGACCGAAGTTGACAACCATATTGCCACCCATGGACACGGCATGAACGATACGTTCGAGCACCTCCACCGGAGTCTTGACATAACTGAGAGACCAGTCTTTATGGTATCCCCATTGGTTTTCGGGTACCGTCATACAGGCTTCCCAGTCCCAGCGGGTCACTTTCAAGTCCTTCACCGGGTCGGGCAAACGGCGTTCGTAACCGGATTCATAATCTCCCATCAAATGACCGTTGCTGTCAAAATGACGTTTCCCGTAGTCATCGGCACGCAAACGGCTGTTGATGGTCACGCCCGGAAGCATCTCCTTCAGCATACGCTCCACATGGGCCGTCCACCAACCGTTCTTCTTGATGCTGGCATCCCAGGTGCCGTCAAACCAGAAGTCCTTTACCGTCGGATAAAGAGTTGCAAGCTCCTTCAGCTGATTATCCGTAAACGTCAGAAAACGGCTGAAAGCAGCGCTGTCCTCGGGCGTCTTCACATCATAACGCCAGTCCGGGTGGCTCCAGTCCATCACAGAGAAATAGAAATGTACGTCAATGCCCTCATCGTTATACGCCTTTACCAGTTCCCCCAAAAGGTCTTTCTTGTATGGGGTATTGGCCACTGTGTTTTCTGTATACTTACTGGGCCAGAGGCAAAAGCCTTCATGGTGCTTAGTGGTGATCTTCACATAACGAACTCCCATCTCCTTGGCCATCTTTGCCCACTTCCTGGCATCAAACTTCGTCGGATTCCACTGTTTCATCAACTCCAGCCACTCGCCCGACGGAACTTTTGCCCATGATTTCAACCATTCCGCAGCACCCGGATAGACTTTCCCGTTCCATTCACCACCGGGAATGGCATAAAGCCCCCAATGGATAAAAGCGCCCAAACGGTTGTCCCGAAATTTCTGCATATCCGCGTCATAACGTTTACCCAAACGATCGGCACCATAGTTCAAAGGAATTTCCTGTTCGGCAGGTAATAATTTATGGCTGTGCTGAGCAGATGCTCCTGCTGCCAATAATGAGAATAAGATGAAAGTCTTTAAGAATTTGTTTTTCATATTCAATAAATAAAGGAATTATAATTAAGATTGTCTATGAAGACTATGCAAAAGTAACAAAGGCAAACGAATATGACTTACTATTTTTGTTGCCATTACCTACACATATTGTCCTTAAAAAGAAAAATGATTAAAAAAGATGCCCTGTAAGAGGTACAAGGCATCTTTTTACGATAAAAAGTTTAATGAATTTATTTATCATTCTCTGCCTCTTCCCAACCCGGATTTTGCTCAAGCTGTGGATTCATGGTTATTTCTTCTCGAGGAATAGGCCATAAATAACGATAGTCTTCCCATGGCAGGGTTCCTTTTATTGTATATTTATAAGGACTCTTCGGATAACAGATAATAAATCCATCTTCATCTAAAAATATATCTTTATCTACAGTGGCTTTAGTTGCACTAAAACGTTCAGCTCCCGGCTTACTTGGATCCTTCTGCTCATATTTTCCACTATATAATTCCAGCATTTCATCAGTCATCCGCATACCACGCAAAGGCACGGTCAGAAGCTTACCTGCCTTCCAACGCATCAGGTCTTCATAACGATGATTTTCCATAGCCAATTCCACACGACGTTCACGACGGATTTCGCGAAGCAGCGGACTAACCGGATAGTCCAATTTCTCTGCATAGATTTTATCCAAACGTGGGTCTGCCGGTTCTTGTCCTACCACCAATTTTGAGGTTGGATATTTTACAAAATCAAACCCGGCTCGTTCACGTAAAGCATTAATTGTCATATCAACATCTGCTTGTGACAAAGTTCCTTCCAGTTCATATTTAGCCTCAGCATACATTAATAGCAACTCACCATAACGGAACTCAATAGCAGCCTGGATACCATTGGTAGTACGGTCTTGCTCTTCCATGTCACCCATCCAATGTTTAATAACACGATATCCAGTTACAGTAGAACCATTTGTGTTATAATTAATCTTCGGATAATTAATACCATTTTCGTCCAAAGAAACAATACCACCTTCATAAATAGTAACATGTTCTCCAGGACGACAAATAGTTTGCGTCAAACGAGGGTCACGATTTTCCAACTCTCTCCACATACCATAACCTTCAAAATTTGGATTTTCCTCATAATTACCTTCAGAACCACCTACATAAATAGGTCTTCCATCAATACACAAATATTCATCAATAAATCCTCTAGTTGCTCCCATTGATTGACGATTACTATTATTTTGATCATAATAACGCTGAAAAGCATGTCCAAATTCATTTTCAATATAAGTACGACCTAAAATAACTTCTTTATTATTTGAAAAATCATAGGCTGTAAACATCTTCCAATAAGATTCTCCTGAATTATCTGTATATAAAGAATATTTGCCCAGCAGTTCCTTACAAGCTGTCACACATTCCTGTAAGAACTTAGTTCCATCCAAATTCAGTTCTTTATGATATTTACGATAAGTACCTTCAAACAAACAAATACGAGCTTTCAAGAAATTAGCCATATCTTTATTTAAACGACCACTTTCTTCTTTCCCTTTTTGAGGCAAACCAGCAACAGACTTATTAATACACATTAACAAAGAATCCATAACCTCTGCACGTGAATTACGTGGAGCATACAATTCTTCTGAATCTACATTTAAGTCGCGTGTCAACCAAGGCACATCACCGAAAAATAATACTTTTTTATAATAATCAAGAGCTTTAAAAAAGTAAGCCTCACCTGCATATTGTTCCAATTTGTAGGCAGGAAGTTCACTACGTTGATAACGTTGTAAAAAGAAATTAATCGTTCGTAAATTTGTCCAACTCCATCCACCACTTCCTGCTCCTGTAGGAATTTTATTTAGTCCTGCCAATTCTTTTGGTTCACTACCTGTACGTACACAGTTATCTGAATAAAAATCACCATAAGCCAAGGGACTTCCTGTAACCGGAAGCGGAGTAATATATTTATCTTGTGACCATCCATCACCATGCCCTTTTATATAAGCAGGATAGAGTTTATTTAAATAAAGTTTCAAATCGCTTTCTGTCTTCCAGAAATTTTCATCTGTTACATTATCCAAAGGATAACGTTCCATAAAATCATCATTACATCCTATAAGCATGGAGACTAATCCCAACGCCAATATATATTTTTTCATTTTCATAATCTTTTATTTTTTAAATTAGAAATTAATCTGTGCACCCACTGATACAGAACGCATCATCGGGTAAGATGAAGAAATCGATTCCGGATCAAAGACATCAGGCACACCTGAAATCTCAAATAAATTATAACCAGAAAGATTCAAAGTAACACTATTCATTCCTACTTTAGTAACCCATGACTTAGGTAAGCTATAGCCCAAAGACAAAGTTTTTAAACGAATATATGCAGCATTGTACAAATTTCCTGTATGTGCAATGCTTGAATTCTGAGTTCTACCATACATATGATATTTCGCATTGGTACGGTCAGGACGCCATGAATTATTATAAGTGTCACGGTTTCCGGAAGTATTATTTCCTCCCCATAAAGCACGATCTGTTATACAAACATCACGCTTAGCAACTCCCTGAAAGAAAATACCAAGAGATATATTTTTCCATGAAACATTACCATTTAAGCCAAAACGGAAACGCGGAGTACTGTTACCAATAACTTTACGGTCACCTGGATTATAAATAGTATTCTGTCCTGTAGAAACTTTACCATCTGCACCTACACTACTTCTGTGTTCATCATCACCTTCTTTTCCACCATAATCTTCAAAACGAAGATCTCCCGGATACCATGTAGAACCTAGATCTGACTGTGAAGCACCTTGTAATATTTGTTTTCCATTTTCATCTGTTATAAAATCATCTTCTTGCAAAATACCTAAACTGTTATATCCCCAAATCTCACCCATTGTTTTACCTGCATATAAAGAAGAAAGTAATTTATTAGGATTACCATCAAAGCGAACTACCTTTGTTATATAGTCAGACAATACAAAACTTACATCATAATTTATCCCATTAGCCAAACGGTCCTTCCATTTCAGGCTCAATTCCCATCCATTCGTACGCAATATACCTGAATTCTTTTTAGGTGCCGATGCTCCTAAGACACTAGGATATTTATCACCTGCCATTAAAATATCTTTGGTTCGACGAGAATACCAATCAAAAGTAAAATCTAAACGATTCCCCAATAAAGCCACATCAATACCGAAGTCAATAGTAGTCGCTGTTTCCCAAGTCAAATTTGGAGAAATCAGTCCCGAAGGAGAAATTCCCATTGGACGGCTTCCCCCCATATCCCAATTTACAAAACCTACACTACCATACTCGGGAATATATGCATAATTAGAAACATTCTGATTACCCAAAGATCCCCATGAAGCTCTTAACTTCAAATTATCCAGCCAAGTAAGATTATTTTTTATAAATGATTCTTCAGAAACTCTCCAACCTGCGGAGAAGGAAGGGAAAAATTTAAAACGGTCTTCTTTGCGGAAACGTGAGGTACCATCATAACGACCATTGAACTCAAACAGATAACGATCATTAAAAATATAGTTAACACGGGCAAAAGCTCCACGAATAGCCCAATGTTCTGCACTATCATAAGCATATTGATTGCCAGTAGTAGCATTTATCACTGGGATATTAGGAGTCAAAATACCCTGAGCTTTCGCTCCTGTGTAACGATAAGTATACCACTCCTGATTAAAACCTGCTACAGCACCCACATAATGTTTTCCAAATGTTTTATCAAAATTAGCATAAGCATTGATAGTATAATAATCAGAATGGGTTACTTGTTCTAAAATACTAGAAGGATCGGTATGAGTCTTCACTGTAGATGTCCAATTATCTACTACATACTCACGAGTTGGAACCACTTCTTTGTAATAGTATTCATTCGGACGATAAGAGAACTCACCCTTCAAGCTCAAACCATCCATCAAAGTTATAGTAGGATTGATGCTGAACACCGCATTAGTACGTTTGGTTTCTTTCGTAGCTCCATAAGCTAACCAACCTATAATATTATCAGTCCACATCTCTCCTAGCGGGTCTGTTGCGGCAGTTTTTACCGGTGCACACACATTACGTTCCGGTTCTCCCATCATAGCAGACCATAAGGACCCTTTTTGTGGGTTTATGTATGGTTCATCCAAATTAGAGACATTATAACTAATCTTGGCATTGACTTTAAACCACTTGGTGATTTCTGAATCAATACTCATCAATCCATTAAAACGATTTTGCTTATCTGTATTTATTTTATACATTCCCTCTTGATGCTGATATCCCAAAGACAAATAATAGCGGCTTTTTGCTGTTCCGCCACTAATGCTAGCTGTATGTTTTTGCAATGGTGTCCAGTCTCTTACAACTTCTTCAAACGGATTCATGCTTGAGACCCATGAGAATTTTGATGTACTTCCCTGCTGATAAATCCAAGCATTTTCTGCTGTAGGATTTTCCATCCATTTTTTCTTGGCTTCCAACAGCTGCATACTCCAATCCGAGACAGAGTTACCAGTCCATTCTGTACGTTCATTCTCGGCCAATTGCAATGTATAAGCATCCATAATATCAGGACGATGTGATGGAGTATTCCACTGCATACTAAAATTATAAGTAACTGTAGGTCTTTGTTCTTTTTGACCTGACTTAGTGGTAACCAACATTACACCATATGTAGCGCGAGCACCATAAATGGCAGCTGAAGCTGCATCCTTCAATAAAGAAATGCTCTCAATATCATTAGGATTCAACATGTTAAGATAAGTAGCATCCATTTGTATACCATCAACCAAAATCAAAGGGCTACCTTCATCAACCTGCCATTTGCCATTTGAATCCTGGCTCATTGAAGTACCCCCACGAACATTAAAAGAAGGAACAGCCCCAGGGGAAGCGCTTGTTGCTGAAACGTTCAAATTAGGAAGTACGCCTTGCAAAGCCTGACCAATATTTGCAACTGGTTTATTTGCAAGAGCTTCACTGGAAACAGAAGCTACAGCACCAGTTAAATTTACCTTTTTCTGAGTACCAAAACCAACTACAACTACTTCATCCAGCGTTTTAGAATCTTCCACCAAACAAACTTCAGTTTTAGTTCCTGCCTTTATAGTCTGTGGAACATAGCCAATATAAGAGACTAAAATACTTGCACCTTTAGAAACACTCAATTGATAATTACCATCAATATCTGTAATTACACCATTAACTGTACCTTTTTCTACAACATTTGCTCCAATTATCGGCTCACCTGTAGCATCGACAACTTTTCCTTTAACTGTCACCTTACTACCTTGTGTTTCTGTATTCTTCTTATTGTTAGGAAACAATACGATTTGAGAATTTGTTATCTCAAAACCGATTCCAACCGGATTCAACATTTTATCCATAGCCTTACGAACAGTTTCATTCTGTACGGAAAGGCTAACTTTAACCTTAATATTGACTTCAGTGGGATTATAAAAAAATGTATAGCCACTGGCTTTCTCTACTTTCGGCATAGCCTCTGATAGAGGAATATTTGAGAAAGAAAGGGAAAAACGCTTTTCTGTTTGAGCCATTAGAAAGGTTGTACAAAAAAGCATTAAAATAAATGCAGAATATTTCTTTAAATTCATATTTTTGTAGATTATAAAGTTAACTAGTGGGGAATAAATGCCCAGAACGACCAAATTCTTTATTCATTCCTCCGGTTAATAATTAATTTAACTCACGTAGAAGAGAGGCTGTCTCAAAATGATTTTTGAGATGGCCTTTTTTATATCATCAATGTTTCATAGGCATTATATTTTTAAGGGTTAGTACTAGATATTTCTTTTATGGTTAACACATTATGTTCATCGAAATTGTATTCTAACGGATTCAAGCGTGCCATAATACGTACAATTTCCTCTAATGTTTCATGACGTAAAGTAAAACTATAAATATATTTATCAGACAAAGATGGAGACAGATTAATCTTCACACTATACCACTTAGAAAGAAACCGACAAATGTATCCTAAAGGTTTTCCTTTGAATATAATCTTATCATTAGCCCACGAACTCATAAAGTGAACATCTCCTCTTTCAATTGACAGAGCATTGTTCAGCTTATTAAATGTTGCCATTTCACCCGGTTGCATAAGACGATGCTCTTTAGATGTCTCCAATGATACAGAGCCTTCCACGAGCCCCACATATGTATTAGCAGAGTCAGGATGCGAAGTTACATTAAACTTTGTTCCATGTACAACCACTTTCATACCTTCAGTCTCCACTACGAAAGGATGATCTTTATCATGCTTAATATCAAAATATGCTTCACCCAAGAGATTGACCAAACGTGAATTATCATTAAAGTCAGTATTTAAGGAAAGAGAAGTATTGGTATGCAAACACACTTGAGTACCATCTGACAAATAAACTTTTGACTTACCACTCAAGTTGGTATAAACCTGAGTGCCCGATTCCGGGCGACCCCAATTTATACCTATATATAATGTACAAGAGAGAGCTATAAGCAAAAAAACAGAAGCAACAGCAGCATAGCGTTTGAAAGATACAGAACGAGTCTTATGAACAGAAGGTTCAGCTTTTACCTCTGTAGTCTTCATTCGTTTCGATAATTCTTTCCAATAATAATTTGTATCGGGAGTGTAATTAATAGCATTTTCCTGCACCTTTTGCCACAAAGTTTGTAACTCCTCAAAAATTACCCTATGGTTATCCTCAGCCAACCACACGGTCAAGTCGTGTTCTTCTTCAGCTGTAATATCGTGTTTCAGCTTTTGAATAATTAGATTCCAGGGTATTTCTTTTTTCATTTCGTATGTCTTTTTAGCTTTTTACAACCGTATGACACATCAAAATGAAATAACCCTTATTCAAAAAAGAGTTTTTTTTAAAAAAGATAGATATATTTTTCGTCCAAGAAGTTCTTTATTAATTTTAAAGCTTTAGTTATCTGAGCTTCTACCGTTTTTATTGAGATTTGCATTTTTTCTGCTATTTCTCTATTTGAGAGGTTTTCATGCCGACTATATTGAAAAACCTCCCGACATTTATCGGGTAATGCACAAATAGCCTCCATAATAAGATGTTGCAATTCCTCCATTTCAAGAGCCGAGATATCTTCATCTCTTATTTCCTCTTCCACTTCTTCAAGACGAAGCATTGAACGATTGTCACGCAGATAATTTAAGCACCGGTTGCGGGCTGCCTGAAAAAGGTATGCTTTAAACGAAAGAGTAATATTTATTTCATTTCTATGTTCCCAAATATGAACGAAAAGCTCTAATATAAGCTCTTCAGCATCTTGGGTATCTGATACATAGACATGCGCAAAACGACATAACGATGCAAAATAAGTATCAAATAAATACTTAAACGCTTGCTCATTACCGCTTTGAATGAGTTTCAATAACAATATATCGTCATTAATGCTCATAAAATAATTATTGAACGCAAAGATAGGAATTAAATAAGAGAAAGCCGCCTGAAAGATAATACTTATCTCACAAACGGCTCTTATTATTATACCTTAAACTAGATTACAACCGAATTGCTTTCATAATCTTCTCCAAGGCTCCGGAATTATTCTTCACATAATCTCCGGCTGCATTTCCCGCCTGCCGCAAATAGCTGTTATCAGTCAGGAATCTATCCATCAAACGTTTAAATTCCTCATAATCATTGATTTCAAACCCACCCTTCTTTTCTAAAAGATGCTGAGCCTCACGGAATTTCTTATTGTTCGGACCAAAAATAACCGGAATGCCGTACACAGCTGCCTCAAGCACATTATGAATACCAACTCCAAATCCTCCACCGATATACGAAATTTCCCCATAACGGTAAATGGATGAAAGCAACCCATAACAATCAATAATCAGGCAATCGGCTTTCGATACATTTTCTGCTGTTGCCTCTGTATAACGGACACAAGGACGCTTTACCTTCTCCATGATTTCTTTCAAATGGCTGTCACTCACCACATGAGGGGCTATGACCAACTTCATTTCGGGGTGTTCATTAAAGTACCTGATAAAAATATCTTCATCAGGTCCCCACGAACTACCGGCAACAAAAGTCTTCGAATTTCCTTTAAATGCTTTTACCAAAGGGAGATCCTTGGCAACAGTGCAAATATCCAATACCCGATCAAAACGAGTATCACCTACAATCGTTACATCAGTAACACCGATACTTGCCAACAGTTTTTCAGAGACTTCATTCTGCACAAATAAATGTGAAAAAGTCTTCAGCACTTTACGGTAATCCTTACCATACCAACGGAAAAAAATCTGATTCGGGCGGAATATAGACGAAACACTATAAACCGGAATACCTTTCTTATAAAGTGTATTCAAATAATTCTGCCAAAATTCATACTTTATAAAGAATACCATACAGGGATTCACCATCTCGATAAAACGCCTCACATTACGAGGTGTATCAAAGGGCAGATAACACACAATATCAGCCCCTTGATAGTTTTTTCTCACTTCATACCCTGAAGGAGAAAAAAAAGTCTGCAATATTCTATACTCAGGGTGCTCCTTACGAATACGCTCAATTAATGGACGTCCTTGTTCAAACTCGCCCAAAGATGCTGCATGAAACCAGATATAACGGGCATTCCGGTCAATCTTGTCACGCAGGATATCAAATACCTCCCGATGACCTTTCACCATCTTGGCAGGCTTGGAGCTGAACAATGCAGCCAGCTTAACCCCGAATAGATAAATATAGATGACTAGATTATAAATCATGATTCACGGTATTACTTGAGCACTTCCACAGCCCGGCGAATGCGTCTCAATGTTTCTTCTTTTCCTAAAACAGCAGAAATATCAAACATGTGCGGCCCTTTGCCCTCGCCTACCAATGTCAAACGGAAGGCATTCATGATATTGCCCAAATGATAACCTTTATCTTCTATCCATTTCATTACTACCTTTTCCTGATTCTCCAATGAGAAATCATCCAATGCTTCCAATACATCGGCAAGCTCCAACATACGCTCGGGAGAGTCTTCTTTCCAGCGTTTCTTGGTAGTCTTCTCATCGTACTCCATCGGAGCGACAAAGAAGAACTTGCAGGTTCCCCACAAATCTTTAATGAAACTAACGCGGTCTTTCATCAATCCCACCACTGTTATCACTTTATCCATAGGAGCCTCTATGCCGTTTTCTTTCAGGACAGGCATAAACAAAGCCGCTATTTCAGCATTGTCTTTCTTCAATATATATTCGTGATTAAACCACTTTCCTTTTTCAAAATCAAATTTTGCACCGGCCTTACTGCAATGGCTTAAGTTAAACAATTGCACCAATTCATCCAATGACATGATTTCTTGGTCATTACCCGGATTCCATCCCAACAAAGCAAGGAAATTGATAACAGCTTCAGGCAAATATCCCGACTCGCGATATCCGGATGATACTTCTCCGGTTTTAGGATCATGCCATTCCAATGGGAATACGGGGAAACCAAGACGGTCACCGTCACGCTTACTCAGCTTTCCATTTCCATCCGGTTTCAACAATAACGGCAGGTGAGCGAATTCAGGCATCGTATCTTCCCAACCGAAAGCACGGTATAACAATACATGTAAAGGAGCAGAAGGCAACCATTCCTCTCCACGAATAACATGAGAGACTTCCATTAAATGATCATCCACGATATTTGCCAAATGATAAGTAGGCAACTCATCTGCAGATTTATATAATACTTTATCATCAAGAATGGACGAATTTATCACCACTTCACCACGAATAATATCATGTACATGAACATCTTCATTAGGTTCTATCTTAAAACGTACCACATACTGTTTTCCTTCTGCTACCAATGCATCAACTTCTTCTTTCGACATTGTCAAAGAGTTGCGCATGGTCATACGGGTTGAAGCATCATACTGAAAGTTAGGAATCTCCTTACGTTTCGCATCCAACTCTTCAGGAGTATCAAAAGCAATATAAGCTTTGTCGTTATCCAACAAGACTTGCACATATTTTTTATAAATATCGCGACGTTCAGACTGACGATACGGACCGAAATTACCACCAAAACTTACGCCTTCATCAAACGTAATCCCCAACCACTTGAACGATTCGATAATGTATTCTTCCGCTCCCGGAACAAAACGATTTGAATCGGTATCTTCTATACGGAAAATTAAATCTCCACCGTGCTGACGAGCAAACAGGTAGTTATACAAAGCAGTGCGCACACCACCAATATGCAACGCTCCCGTTGGACTCGGAGCAAAACGAACTCTTACTTTTCTTTCTGACATTGTTGTTTTATATAAAATACGCCGCAAAATTAATCTAAATTTCCCGATTTTTTCGTATTTTGCGCGCAAAAATATACGATTATGAAAAGTTTAAAGACCGGTAAACGGTTTTCATATAAAGATTTGCTGTATAAAAGCCTCATTTTCATTGCCACAGTGTCAGTTATAGTTTATTTTTTGCCCAATGAAGGCAAATTTAACTATCAATTTGACATCAACAAACCATGGAAGTACGGACTATTACAAGCATCGTTCGATTTCCCCATTTATAAAAATGACATGCAGGTGCAAAAAGAACAGGATAGTATTCTTGCTACTTACCAGCCCTATTTCCATATAGAAAAGAATGTGGAAAAAGAGATGATTGAGAGACTGAGAGAAGACTATAACAAAACACTTCGCCATTCCTTGCCCGGCACAGATTATATAAGATATATAGAGCGCATGCTGAAAGAGATGTATAGAAATGGAATTATTGCCGGTAATGACCTCACCCGAATGGAAGAGGACAGCATCACTGCCATACGAACGGTAGAACAGAATACGGCCACAAGTCGGCCGGTCGGTCAGTTATATACTGTAAAAGATGCTTATGAATACCTGCTGAACGCCGATACCACCCATTACAAGAAGAAGGTTTTGCAGCAGTGCAACTTAAATAATTATATTACTCCAAATCTTATTTATGACGAAGCCAAATCTGAAGCAGCACAGAAAGACCTGCTATCCAATATTTCCTATGCAAACGGTTTTGTCTTAAACGGTCAAAAAATTATAGACCGCGGAGAAATTGTAAACGAACAGACCTACAATATATTAGAGTCTTTACGAAAAGAATGGGAAAAGCGCAGTGATTCTTTACAAGAGAAACGGCTGACACTGGCCGGACAAATACTTTATGTCGGCATCTTCCTGTTTTGCTTCATGGTCTATTTGGATTTGTTCCGTGCCGATTATTATGAGCGCAAAGGCAGTTTAAGTTTGCTTTTCGCACTGATAGTGCTATTTCCGGTTATCGCCTCCGTCATGGTATCGCAAAGTCTATCCAGTATTTATATCGTTCCTTTTGCGATGATACCGATTATAGTGCGTATCTTTCTTGACTCGCGAACGGCATTCATGGCTCACGTCACCATCATCCTGCTCTGTTCCATCACATTGCGTTTCCCTCATGAGTTTATTCTCTTGCAGGTGGTGGCGGGCATGGTATCTATCTATAGCTTACGCGAATTATCACAACGCTCGCAACTTCTGCGAACGGCTTTGGTAGTTTTTGCCAGTTATGCATTGTTGTATTTTGCTTTTGAGCTGATTCACGAAGATGATTTGACCAAGCTGAATACACGTATGTATATCTACTTTATGATAAATGGCATTCTACTGCTGTTTGCTTATCCGCTGCTGTTTATTTTGGAAAAGACTTTCGGCTTTACTTCCAATGTTACGCTGGTAGAGCTTTCCAATATCAACAACAGCTTGCTACGCGAGATGTCGGAGATAGCTCCGGGCACTTTCCAACACTCCCTCCAGATGGCTAATCTGGCAGCAGAAGCAGCCAATAAAATCGGTGCAAAAAGCCAGTTGGTTCGTACAGGAGCACTTTACCATGATATAGGTAAAATGGTAAACCCCGCCTTCTTCACCGAGAACCAGTCGGGAGTAAATCCGCATAAAAGCCTCAACTATGAACAAAGTGCGCAAGTTATCATCAGCCATATCACAGATGGCTTAAAGCTTGCCGAGAAACATAATCTGCCTAAAGTCATTAAAGACTTTATCAGCACGCATCATGGAAGAGGACTGACTAAGTACTTCTACATTTCCTATAAAAATGAGCATCCTGACGAAGAAGTGGATGCCGAAAAATTCCGTTATCCGGGTCCCAACCCATTCACCAAGGAGCAAGCCATCCTAATGATGGCCGACTCCGTAGAAGCAGCTTCACGAAGCCTGCCCGAATATACAGAAGAAAGTATAGGAACTTTAGTAGACAAAATCATCGACGCGCAAGTTGCAGAAGGATTTTTCAAAGAATGTCCTATCACTTTCAAAGATATCGCCTTAGTGAAAGCGCTGTTTAAGGAAAAACTGAAAACGATGTATCACACTCGAATCAGTTATCCTGAGTTGAAGAAATAGCACGAATACTTTCAAGCAGTCCGGCGCAAGCGTCTTCCAGAATATCCAATACATTCTCGAAACCTTGCGCCCCTCCATAATAAGGATCGGGTACATAATCCACCATCTTCACCCGACAATAGTCTGTCATCCGGCGGATTTTCTTCTCTGTTTCCAAATCAGGCGCCCGTTCTATCAAATCCTCTATATTGCGGTCATCCATACCGATAATCATATCAAAGTGATAAAAATCATCTGTACAGACAGGACGGGAACGATGAGTCAGATTGTATCCCCGACGAGAAGCATGCATACGCATACGGCTATCAGGCAGTTCTCCTTGATGATAACTCAAGATACCGGCAGAATCAACTTCTATTTCTCTCTCCAGACCTTCTTTTCTAATTAAAGTACGCATAACTTCTTCTGCGGAAGAGGAACGGCAAATATTGCCGAGGCAAACAAAAAGTATTTTCTTCATATAGTTCTACAAACAAAGATATTCTTTAAACGATTTCACATCACGATTCATAATCAGTGACTCCGGGAACTCCGTAAGTTGCAACAAGTCATACAAATAATCATATCGGGCAATATCAAATGAAATATGTGCATCGCTTCCCAGAATCACCGGCACCTCATATCGTTTACACAGCCGCAGGATAGAAAGGTTGTTCTCCCGGGCATTCGGCTTATTGCGCGTTGGTTTTAAAGAACTGTTATTTATCTCCAACAGGGTATGATGTTCTTTTGCCGCCAATACAATAGGCTCGAAATTTAATTCGGCCGTACCATCTCCGGGGTGACTGATAATATGAATAAAAGGATTACTGACTGCCTTCACCATCCCATGCGTATTTTCGTCTACCGTGCCATAACTATAGCATAAAGAATGAATACCGGCAATACGAATATCCAACATTCTCATACAGTTCTCATCCATATCAAGATTTCCCTCCCCGTCAAGAATGTTAATCTCTGCCCCCAATAACAATTCGATGCCGTACATCTGTCGGGGAACAACATGCAGATTTCTAAAATAAATGGGATTACAGCTTCCCGGAACACCGGGAGAATGCTCCGTTATTCCCAACAATTTCAAACCCTTGCCGGCAGCAGCCTGTGCCATCTCCTGTAAAGTACTGAATGCATGCCCGCTGGCAATGGTATGGGTATGCACATCTAATTCTATTTTCATAATTACTGTGGATCTACATCATAATATACTAATAGGGAACGAAAACGCTCGTCTTCAATAATTGCACGTTGCACGGCAAGCAAATAATCGCGCACTTTCGCTATCGAAGCGGTCTGTTCCACTTTAACCATAATCTTTTTAATAAATAAGGTTTGAATACGGGCTACCGGTGGTTTATCCGGTCCCAACACACGACTTCCCAAACCGGAACGAAGTTGTGCAGCCATTGCATCCGCCGCCATATCAAGCACATCTTCTTTCCGATGTTTCAGATAAACATAAATGAGACGGTAATAAGGCGGATACTTGAATATCTGCCGTTCTGCCGACTGGTCATAATAAAGTTGTTCATAATCATTCGATATCACCTGGCGAATCACCGGCAAGTCAGGAGACTTTGTCTGCAAAATCACCAACCCCTGCCTGTTCTTTCTTCCGGCACGTCCCGCCACCTGTGCCATCAGCTGGAAAGCACGCTCATGGCTGCGGAAGTCCGGGTAGTTCAACATCGTATCGGCATTCAGTATACCTACCACGCTGACATGGTCAAAGTCCAATCCCTTTGAAACCATCTGCGTACCAATCAATATATCTGTCTTACCCTGTTCAAAATCAGCGATTATCTTCTCGTATGCCGTTCGGGTTCGAGTAGTATCCAAATCCATCCGGGCAACTCTCGCTTCGGGAAAAATCAGTTTAATATCATCTTCAATACGTTCCGTTCCGAACCCCCGATTCATCAGTTCCACACTACCACAGGCAGGGCACGAACGGGGTACCTGATACGTATATCCGCAATAATGACAGGTCAGTTGGTTTAATCCCTTATGATAAGTAAGGCTCACATCACAATTCTTACACTTCGGAACCCAGCCGCAAGTATGACATTCTATCATCGGAGCAAAGCCACGACGATTTTGAAACAAAATCACCTGCTCTTTACGTTCCAATGCCTCTTTAATTTCTTTGACCAAGCGAGGAGAAAAAGGTCCCTGCATCCTTTTTTGATGAGCAAGTTCTTTAATATCCACCAATTCGATATGAGGAAGCTGAATATCTTGATAGCGTTCCTTCAATTCTACAAATCCGTATTTACCCGATATCGCATTGAAATAACTCTCCACACAGGGAGTGGCTGTACCTAAAAGAACTTTAGCACCAAACATCGATGCCAGCATAATAGACGAATTGCGGGCATGATAACGGGGAGCCGGGTCTTGTTGCTTATATGTATTTTCATGCTCTTCATCTACGATTACCAATCCCAAGTTCTTGAAAGGAAGAAAAATGGAAGAACGAACCCCCAATATCACATCATATTCTTCGTCTCCCAACTGCTTCTGCCAGATTTCCACACGTTCGGCATCCGGAAACTTAGAATGGTAAATGCCGAGACGATGGCCGAATACCCGCTTCAGACGTTCGGTTATCTGAGTAGTCAAAGCAATCTCCGGCAATAGATAGAGCACTTGTTTGCCCGCTTTCAGCACCTCTTGAATAAGATGAATATATATTTCGGTCTTGCCGCTGGAAGTTACTCCGTGCAGCAGACAGACATTCTTTTCTCTGAAACATTGGAGAACAGACTGATAGGCCTGTTGCTGTGCCGGGTTCAGCGGATTGATATCCGTTGTCTTCAGCATACCTTTATCCAGACGCCCTATTTCCTGATAATAGATTTCAAACACTCCTTTTTCTACCAGCCCGTTAAGAACGGCGGCAGAACCACCGGCCTTCTCCAATAAAGTTTTCTTAGTGACTTCCTTTAAGGTAGTTTCACGCGATACCCAACCGGAAAGCTCTATATATTTCATCAACAGTGCCAATTGTTTGGGAGCACGTCCCAAATCATTGAAAAGTTGCTGTAACCGGGCTTCATCCATACCGGAGTCTGCCAATTTTACACGCGCTTCCGTACGGGGTTTATAATTACGCTTTAATTCCTCCTTCACGTAAATAGCTTCCTTGTCAAGCAATGACTTAATGACCGGAAGAATATTTTTCATCCCGCTTGCCTTTTCCAGTTGGGTGACACATTGTTCTGTGTCATTACTCAACAAGTCTAATATTTTCTGTTCCTTTTCGGGAAGCGAAGCCGATGCTTCAAAGTCCGGGTTATACACCACCAAAGTCTCACTTTCCAACTTCATGCCGGACGGAATGGCAGCCTTATAAACATCTCCCAATGTACAGAGATAATAAGAAGCCAGCCACTCCCAAAATTCAAACTGTTTAGGCAGCAATACAGGAGTTGAGTCAAGCACCTCTTCTATATCCTTTGTCTCATAACCTTCGGGAGCTGCATAATGCACATTGGTGACAATAGCCGTATAGAATTTCTTCCGTCCAAACGGTACTACAACCCTACACCCTATCTGTACTTTCTCTTCCATTTCTGCCGGAAGCGAATAAGTGTACTGACCGGCAATAGGCAACGGCACTATGACATCTACATATTTTTTCATACCGCAAAATTACAAAAAAGGAGACACTCAGTAAAGAATGCCTCCTTTTTATCTTTTATTAAATGAACTTGCTTAGAACAGATATGCAAGTGATACTTGCCAGGTATTGTTCTTAATCTTAATGACTTCTTCATTCGTGGTCTCGATAGTAGCCGTATGACTTAAAGCAAAGTTATAATTTACGCCTATCTGTATATGACGAATCAACTTCACACCCGCACCTACATTGAAAGTTGTATTATTCTTCTTCAACTCATAATCCATAAAGCCTTTTTTATTACCGATATTAAAGCCAAACTGCGGGCCGGCAGCAATATAAGCCCCAAACATACTTCCCAATCCAAATGACCATTTCAAATTCACAGGAATTTCAAACGTTTTCAGTTTAGTATCTGTATCATATCCTTTGGCAGCCAAATCTGTTTGTGAATACAAAGCAGCAATGTCAGCTCCCACCCCGATAATAGGCAATGTGAACTCAGCCATAGGACCAATAAACCAACCGGTCTGGTTATCACCTTTCAAGGCATCCTTTGAAAAGCTTGCTTTTGACAGGTTCAAACCACCCTTCACACCGAAGTGTAACTGAGCTTGAACAGGAGCAGCCATCATCAAACATACAGCTACCATAAATACACTAATAATCTTTTTCATGTTCGTCTATTTTTAGTTTACATTGCAAAGATAAGGATAAAAAATGAGAATCAGTAATCAGGATAGAAACAAAGTAAATAAGCACAGGGCAGAAACATAGAAAGGTTAAGCTGTTCCTTGCCGACAGCTAAGGCATTTTAATCCGTGGATTATTACGTTCTACCGCAATGGGACATACGTCCTGCCATAGTGGGACGTACGTCCTGCTGTAATGGGACGTATGTTCCGCTGTAATGGGACGTAATAATCGACCTTATAAAATGGCTTAGTCCAAAGAAAGGAAAACCTTAACCCGACCGGGAAAATGACTTAAGAGTTCCCGACGTTCTACAGATATCATGGAGAGCCGATGTAGGATAAACAATAACAAAAGGGGCCATCCACTTTTTGGACAGCCCCTTCATCACACCACCCCGGTAGTGCTTAATACTCTTCTTCGTTAAAGAAGAAATCTTCTTTGCTCGGATAATCCGGCCAAATATCCTCTATACTTTCATAGATTTCGCCTTCATCCTCCATCTCCTGCAAGTTTTCGATTACTTCCAACGGAGCACCCGAACGCATTGCATAGTCAATCAACTCATCCTTTGTAGCAGGCCAGGGAGCATCCTCTAACTTCGAGGCCAATTCTAATGTCCAGTACATAGTTTTCTTATTTTTTAAGTAAATACTTTTCTTTCGTTCTCTAATTAGCCGCAAAAGTATAATAAATTATTTCATTTGCAACTTTTATCCCAAAAAATTTCTTCCTTTTTTGCAAGATAGTTCAACTTCCGTGCCAAAATGAACAGATAATCCGACAATCTATTGACAAAAGCTGTAACACGAGCCTCTATCTCACATTCTCCCGCCAATGCCAATATACGACGCTCAGCCCTCCGACACACCGTACGGCATATATGACAAACAGCAGCCCCACGCGCTCCTCCCGGCAGAATAAAGGCATGAAGAGGAGTAAGTGCATTGTCTATTTCATCGATAGCTTGTTCCAACAATGTAATATCTTTGTCATTTATACGGCTCTCCATGCGCAATTCAGTCTGGCTCTGATCGGTTGCCAAATAGGAACCAACGGAAAATAACTTATTCTGTACATGGGCCACCAACCTTTTATCGGCCTCTTCTGTCAAATATGTTTGCAAAAGACCCAGATAGGAATTCAATTCATCGACTGTTCCATAAGCTTCCAAGCGTATGTGAGTCTTAGGCACACGAACTCCTCCTACCAATGAGGTGATGCCCTTATCGCCTGTCTTCGTGTATATCATACTTTTTTTCATGGTCATATTTATAAAAAGTTGACTATATAATGCTGTTTATAACGATTCTTATTAAAAAATACCAGACCAATATCATATAAATCAAAAGTAATACCGACTCGTTCGTCAGCAACCACCTCTTTCCACCATTTGCGCTTCTCTTGTGATTCGTAAATTCCTCCGATGATAAACCAACTGTCGGGCTGCACATAAGGCAACGCCTCTTCAAACACCTCTTGATAGAAAGGAGTATGTGCAATGTGCAGACAATCAACGCTTTTCAGTTCTTCCAACTTTTTGGTCAGTTGCAGCAACGTTTTATCCCGGTCTCTTCCCTTCAGCGTAACAGAGTCCATAGTGCGGCAAGCCGCACGCATATAACTGATGGATGCTCCATTACCAATCCCCACTTCTATCAATGATTTCGGTCTGAAATAATTAACCAATCTGAACAGCAAACGGTTCACTTTGCGCCGATAGTGAGGCAGATAATTTGAAAAGCCCCTTTTCTTCAATGTCCGGTATGCATAGTAAGGAGATCTCTCATAAATAATGGAAGTTATCAAAAAAAAATCGGACGGGGAGTGCACGCCGTAACCACAACGATGACGGAAGCGTTTACACCATATCCATAGTCTGCAAAGAAAAAACATATTATTTCTAGGTTGTTAAGTTACACAAAGATAAAAGATTGAAGAACAATATCGAAATAAAACGCTACTTTTGTTGCCTATTAGCTTATTTTATCAGAAAAGAATTATGAAACACACTATCTCTCTTTTTATATGGACAGTATGTATTCTGCTACTGCCATTAGAGTTCATCCATGCAGAAAACAATCCTACCGAGCTGCTAAAAAAGCTCCAAAGTCTTCCGGGAATTACCGACATTAAGCCGCTCGAAAGCAATGCATATCCCGAAAAATATGTTTTGTTCATCGAGCAATTGCTCGATCCTAAACACCCGGAAGCCGGTAGTTTCAAACAACGAATCATCTTAGGTCATATTGGTTTTGACCGTCCTACTATCTTGGTAACCGAAGGATATGCCGCCACTTATGCGTTAGCACCACGATATCAGGAAGAGCTCTCCAAACGATTAAACGCCAATCTGGTATTTGTGGAATACCGTTATTTTGATGCATCCATGCCTGACCCTTGCAACTGGGATTACCTGACTGTGGAAAACTCCCTGTATGACTTACATCACGTCACCACCACCTTTAAGCAACTTTATCCTCAAAAATGGATTTCGACAGGAATCAGTAAAGGAGGGCAAACCACCATGTTCTATCGTGCCTACTTCCCTGACGATGTTGATTTCTCCGTTCCTTATGTAGCTCCCCTCAACAAATCACTGGAAGACGGGCGCCATGAACCTTTCATTGCCGAAACAGTCTCCACAGCCCAAAATCGGGAAAAAGTAAAAGAATTCCAATTGGAAGTATTAAAAAGAAAGGCTGAGTTACTGCCTATGTTCGAGAGATATTGTTTAAACAAAGGATATACTTTCCGTGTACCCATTACAGAAATCTATGATTTCAATGTGCTGGAATATTCCTTCGCATTATGGCAATGGGGCACTTCCGTCACTAAGATACCTTCACCCAAAGCCGACAATCGAACTATCTTCAACCACTTCATCGCTATCTGTGAGCCTGATTATTTTTCGGAGCAATCCCCCTATCCTTCTTTTAATGTACAAGCAGCCAAGGAATTAGGGTATTATGGATATGACACCAAGCCTTTTGAAAAATATCTCACTATCAAAAGTAGCAAAAACTATATGTACCGGGTTATGCTTCCGGCCGATTTGCAGCACCTCAGTTTTGATGATACGCTCTATAAGAAAACGGTGAAATTCTTGAAGGAAAACGACCCGAAAATGATTTATATCTATGGAGGAGATGATCCATGGACTGCATCGGGCGTCACCTGGCTGGAAGAAAAAGAAAATATCAAGGTATATACATTACCCGGTGGCAGTCACCGCACACGTATCGGCAGCTTCGATAAAAAAACACAAGAAGAGATCATGACACTCATAAACCGGTGGTTAAAAGAGTAGACTTTCTTCATCGCCGGCTCCCGGCAAATATAACAATACCAAAGAATCCCATTTTACCGTCTTCTTGCATAGAGACAGCAAAATGGGATTCACTTCATATTATTAACACTCTAAAGTATAAAAGAAGGCACTTTCATTACAACGGCATATTGCCATGCTTTTTGGGAGGATTACTTTGGTTTTTGTTGTGACACATATCCAAAGCCTGAGCCAGTTTATATCTTGTATCGCGCGGCATAATTACTTCATCAATCAAACCGCGTTCGGCTGCACGGTAAGGGTTGGAGAACTTATTCTCATACTCCTTAATTATCTCCTGCTTCTCTTCGGGAGTCGATTTACGATACAGGATGTTTACTGCACCCTCGGCACCCATCACTGCAATTTCCGCCTGTGGATAAGCCAGATTCACATCAGCACCTGTCGGCTTGCTGGACATGACGATATAGGCTCCACCGTATGCCTTACGGGTAATCAGGGTTACTTTGGGAACTGTGGCCTCGGCGTATGCATACACGATTTTCGCACCGTGGCGAATAATGCCGTTGTGCTCCTGCACCGTACCGGGAAGAAAACCGGGAACATCCTCAAAAGTAATCAAAGGAATATTGAAACAGTCGCAGAAACGGATGAAGCGAGCAGCCTTGTCACTGGCGTCGATATCGAGCACACCGGCAAGGTAAGCGGGCTGGTTGGCAACGATACCCACCGAACGACCTCCCAAACGACCGAATCCCACTACCACGTTCTTGGCAAAATGAGGCATTACTTCGAAAAAGTACTGGTTGTCCAGCACCGGTTCGATAATATCTTTGATGTCGTAAGGCATATTGGGGTCTTCGGGAATAACGGTCTGAAGTGCTTCTACCTGGCGATGAATATCATCCGTACAGGGGGCAAGGGGAGCATCCTCCATATTGTTGGAAGGCAAGAAGCTCAACAACTCGCGAATACTCATCAGAGCTTCCTCTTCATTATTACACATAAAGTGAGTGACACCACTCTTGGAACTGTGAGTATAAGCGCCACCCAGTTCTTCTTTTCCTACCTCTTCATTGGTCACCGTCTTTACCACATCGGGACCGGTAATAAACATGTGGCTTTGCTCTTTCACCATAAAGATAAAGTCGGTCAGTGCCGGAGAGTAGCAGGCACCACCCGCACAAGGACCCAAGATGGCAGAAATCTGAGGAATAACACCCGAAGCGATGGTGTTCTGATAGAAGATAGACGCATAACCGGCAAGACTGTTCACACCTTCCTGAATACGGGCACCGCCCGAATCGTTCAGTGCAATAACAGGCGCACCGTTCTTCAGGGCAAGTTCCTGCACCTTGACAATCTTGGCTGCATTGGTTTCACTCAGCGAACCACCGTGTGCGGTGAAGTCGTAAGCATACACAAAAACCAGGCGGCCGTCTATCTTTCCGTAACCTGTCACCATTCCATCTCCGGCAATCTGTTTTTTATCCATACCGAAATTGGTGCAACGGTGGTTCACCAACTTATCCAATTCATTGAACGTGCCTTTGTCAAGGAGCATTTCAATACGTTCGCGGGCAGTCATCTTGCCCTGTGCATGCTGCTTCTCTATCTTGTCCACACCGCCACCCAGCGATGCCTTTTTGTCCAGTTCCTCAAACCGGCTGTATATTTCTTCTCTTGTCATGGTTCTTTCAGTCTTCTTTTATGATATCCAATATTATCAACTCCTGATTGGCATTGACGGCATCGCCCTCCTGCACCAGAATATCCTTTACGACACAATCCGAACTTACTTTGTAGTTGCTCTGCATCTTCATGGCTTCCAGCACTACCACGATGTCTCCCGCACTAAGGCGGTCTCCCTTTTGAACGGGGATTTTAACGACCTTACCCGGCATGGGTGCAATAATCCGATCGTCTTGTTTCTCTTCTCCACCCTTCTTCATGCGCAAGTACTTGGTCTGCGTATCCACAATATCTACGTGATAAGAGCGATAAAACATATTCACGTCATAACTCTTACCACCTTCACCGCGAATCAACTCGGCATTAAACGAATTGCCATCGTGAAGAATGGAGCAACTTCCGTTCTCAGCCATCACAATATCCACATCGTATGGTTTTCCATCGATAAGGAACTGTACCTTATTACCCTCTTTGCTCACCAAAGTTACATCGGCGATGCGGTCTCCTATATGTATTTCCATATTTCTTTTCCGTTTGTTTAGATGCGTAATACTCCCTTCTGCAAACCGAACTCACGCCAACGGCTGATGGGACGACCGTCGGGCAACTGTGAACTCTTGTTTTCTTCCAGATTCATCAGATAATCGATGTAAGAGGCAATCATGGCAATATTCTCGATTTCTTCGTTGTTGCCATTACTGCGCAACAGCATACGGGAATTCTTCTCGATAAACAACGTATTATATTCGCCTTTTACAAAGTCGGGCGTATGCATGATACGTTTCAAATAACTGAGATTAGTCTTCAGTCCGGTAATTTTATATTCATAAAGCACTCGGCGCATACGCTCGATGGCATATTGACGGGTGGTGGCCCACACAATCAACTTACCGATCATGGGATCGTAATAAATAGGTATCTCATACCCTTCGTACACATAGCTGTCTATACGGACACCGATACCGTTTGGTTCAGTAAGCTGCTTGATAATACCCGGCGAAGGCATGAAATTGTTTTCCGTGTCCTCGGCACAGATACGGCATTCGATGGCGTGGCCGCGCTGAAACAGCTCTTCCTGTCTGAGATGCAACACCTCATCATTGGCAATACGGATTTGTTCCTTTACCAAGTCCACACCAACTACCTCCTCCGTAATAGGATGTTCCACCTGAAGGCGGGTATTCATTTCAAGGAAATAGAAGTTACGGTTCTTGTCCACCAGAAACTCAATGGTTCCTGCACCCGAATAGTTCACTGCCTTGGCTGCGGCAACTGCCTTTTCTCCCATCTCCTTACGAAGTTCGGGAGTAAGAAACGGTGAAGGACTTTCTTCCACTATTTTCTGGTTACGACGCTGAACAGAACATTCGCGGTCGAACAGATGAACTACATTGCCATGATTATCACCCAGAATTTGAAATTCGATATGGTGAGGTTCTTCCACAAACTTCTCCAGATAAACAGTATCATCTCCAAAAGACGACATGGATTCCGAACGGGCAGTATTATAAGCTTCCACTACCTCATTTTCATTATGAATAAGACGCATACCCTTTCCGCCACCGCCCATTGAAGCCTTCAACATCACAGGATAACCAATCTCATTGCAAATGCGGACTGCTTCCTCAGCACTCTGTAACGGCTGTTCCGTTCCGGGAACGACTGGTACACCGGCTGCAATCATACGTTTACGGGCAGCAATCTTATCGCCCATCGCCTCCATTGTCTCGGCAGCCGGACCGATAAAAATAATACCTTCTTCCTTACAACGGCGGGCAAAGTCTGCATTCTCGGATAAGAAGCCATAGCCGGGATGAATGGCATCGGCATGATGCTGCTTGGCAGCTTTGATAATATTATCTATATTCAGATAACTATCCTTGGAAGCGGCAGGGCCTATCAGACAGGCTTCATCTGCATACATTACGTGCCGCGCTGTGCGGTCGGCTTCCGAAAAAACAGCCACAGTGCGAATGCCCATTTCCTTACAGGAACGCATTACACGTACGGCTATCTCGCCACGATTGGCGATTAGAACCTTTTGTATCATAATCCTTCTTTTTACCTAAAACGGTCGCAAAGTTAGCTTTTTTTTGCACAAAAACTAAAAAAGTGTGCTTAAATATTGCGCCAATACACGCGCATGATTCTGCTCCTGATTCTTCGAAGCATAAAGGAGTGTAACCTTTTCATAAGGTTTTATCCTATCAATGAACGTTTTAACAGCATGTGAGCGTTCCAGTTCCTTTTGGTACATATCAGCAAAGGCTCCCCATCTTTTTTCGACATCAGCATGAAACCATTTACGCAAATCATTGGAAGGAGTCAGTTCTTTTGCCCAATAATCGTATTTCAGATACTCCCGTTTCATGCCTCTGGGCCAAAGACGGTCGACCAATACCCGATAACCGTCATTGGACGAAGGAGTCTCATATACCCTTTTAATATTAATTTGAGTCATAGTCAGTTTTTTTAGGTTTAATGGCTATAACCCTTTTTGGATAGAAATGTTCACTGATTATAAGATAAGTTCATAATCGCTGACATCAAGCCAACGCCCGAACTTCAGTCCAACCTCCTTAAAATGAGATACTTTTTGAAATCCCAGCTTAGTATGTAAAGAAGTACTGTCTTCATTCGGTTCCGTCAGACAAGCTATCAGTGCATGGTAACCCTCCCTCCGGCATTCTTCTATCAAACGCATCATGAGTTGGGTTCCCATACCTTTCCCAACACAATCGGGAAGAAGGTAAACAGTTGTCTCCAGCGTATGTCCGTAGGCCACACGCTGTTTCCAGGGATGAGCATAGCAATACCCCACAACTTTTCCGTCTGATTCACAAACAAAATAAGGATAATGAGCCGAAATCCCGGCTATCCGACCACGCATATCCTCTTCGCGCACAGGCTCAATATCAAATGTAACCACACTATGTATTACATACTCATTATAAATAGCCGCAATCGCTTTAGCATCTTGTAATTCTACCCTTCTAATCATAACGGTATTTATTTAAAAACACAGGCAAGATATAAAAAAAAAGCTATCTTTGCAAACAGAAAACAATATTAAGAATGAAGATTCTCTGGATAGACCTCAACTGTTCGTATGCCCACTCTTCACTGGCACTCCCTGCCTTGCATGCACAAATGGCTTCGGACACCTCTGTGGAATGGGATATAGTATCCGCTACCATCAATGAAAATGTAGGGATGATTGTCGATGAAATCTATCGCCGCCGGCCCGACATACTTGCAGCCACCGCCTGGCTGTTCAATCACGAACAACTGATGCATATCACTTCCCGCGTAAAGGCATTACTGCCGGATGCCTGTCTCATTTTGGGCGGTCCCGAGTTTTTGGGAGATAATGAAGAGTTTCTGCGTAAGAATCCTTTTGTCGACTGTGTATTCAGAGGAGAGGGAGAAGAAGCGTTTCCGCAATGGCTGGCATGCCGGAAACAGCCTGAGAAGTGGAACACCATTCCGGGGCTCTGCTATCTGACCGCCGAAAAAGAATATAAAGACAACGGTTTAGCCCGCGTACTGAACTTTTCCGGCCTCGTTCCTCCCGAAGAAAGCCGTTTCTTTAATTGGAGCAAACCTTTTGTCCAGTTGGAGACCACACGCGGTTGCTTCAATACTTGCGCCTTTTGCGTAAGCGGAGGAGAAAAACCGGTGCGCACACTGTCCATCGAAAGCATACGCCACAGACTGCAAATCATTCACAGCCACGGTATCAAGAATGTACGTGTGCTCGACCGCACCTTCAACTATAATCCGCGCCGCGCCAAAGAACTTCTCCGACTTTTTCTGGAGTTCTCACCCGACATCTGCTTCCATCTGGAAATTCATCCCGCCCTGTTGTCTGAAGAGCTAAAAAAAGAATTGCGACAATTACCGGCAGGACTCCTTCATCTGGAAGCCGGTATTCAAAGTCTGCGTGAACCCGTTTTAGAGAAAAGCCGAAGAATAGGCAAACTCTCCGATGCATTGGAAGGATTGAAATTCCTGTGCTCACTATCCAATATGGAAACCCATGCCGACCTGATTGCCGGACTTCCGCTTTATCGCTTGGATGAAATATTTGAAGACATATATACCCTTGCGGGATACCGCGCCGGAGAAATCCAATTGGAATCTCTTAAGCTATTGCCCGGAACAGAAATGCGCCACCGGGCAGACGAATTAGGTATCCGCTACTCTCCCCTTCCGCCTTATGAAGTATTGCAAACCGGAGAAATCAGTGTAAGCGAACTGCAAACAGCACGCAGACTGTCCCGCTTGCTCGATGCCTTCTATAATACTCCCGCGTGGCAGGAACTGACACGGGAACTCATACTGAACGACAGGCGTTTTCTATATAGATTTCTGGCTTATCTGACAGAAGCCAATCTCATTGACCAACCCATGAGTCTGGAGAGACGCGGATTAGTTCTATATGAATATTGCAAACAATATTATCCCGACTATCGGACACAAGCCTCCATAGCATGGATAGAAGCAGGCATGTCACTCAAGAAACTTCCGGCAGAACACGTGAAAACCAAGCGGCAAATTCCACCCGAACATTGGGAAGTGATCTATGGCAACTATAAACCCGAACTACGCCTCTGCTTCCTGCCTGTAAGCACCGACACGGAACATGGTTATTGGTTCGGTTTCGAATCGGAGATACAAAAAATAGCACCGGTCTTCAAAGCGCGGACCTAAAGCAGGCTACACCTTATTATATATAGACATAAAACCGACTTATTTATGACTCAAATCATCGAAATACTGGAATACAAGCCGGAATATCTGGAAGCCACCCGGAAATTCCTGACTCAACTGACTACCCGACCCATACAACTTACAGAAGAAGCCTTCAGGTATACACTCGCGTCAGCGAACAGCCATCTCTTCTTCCTGCTGGATGACAAAGCGGTGGCAGGAATGCTGACTGTCGGAATCTATCATTCCCCCACCGGCGGAAAAGCATGGATAGAAGATGTGGTGATAGACGAAGCTTATCGCGGAAAAGGACTCAGTAAGATGTTGGTGCGCCACGCCATCGATTTCGTGAAATCGCAAGGCATCCCCGCGCTGATGCTGACCTCCAACCCTAAACGGACAGCCGCCAACAAGCTGTATCAGACAATGGGATTTGAACAGAAAGAGACCAATGTATACAGAATGAATTGCTAATCTTAACACGATATAAACCAAGAAAGCATGAGAATCAGAAAAACAACCCTCAATGACCTGGAGCCGGTAATGGCCATGTATGACTATGCACGCAAGTTTATGCAAGAGCACGGCAATCCCAACCAATGGATAAACGGCTATCCCTCTGAGGAATACATCCGCCGCGAAATAGCCGACGGACACAGCTACATATGCGAGAATGAGCAGGGAGAGACGGTAGGAACCTTCTGTTTCATTGTCGGAGAAGACCCTACCTATGCGGTTATCGATAATGGCAAATGGCTGAATGATGCCCCATACGGTGTGATTCACCGCATGGCCTCCAACGGGAAAGAGAAAGGAATTGCAGACCAATGCATCCGATGGTGCTTTGAGCAGCATCACAACATACGCGTAGACACACATCATGACAACTATGTAATGCAAAACATCTTGAAGAAAAACGGTTTCGAGGAATGCGGAATTATCTATACACACAACGGCAGTCCACGTATCGCATACCAAAAAAACGTATAAAAAAACAATAAAACACACATTTAATACTATGAAAACATTTTATATTATATACTTGCTACTTGCCTGCCAAAGTATCATCACCGGTCTTTCAGCACAAACAGTCAGTGGGAAATTAGTAGATGAAAAAAACGAACCGATGCCATACGCCAATGTAGTACTGCTATCACTCCCCGACTCTGCCTTTGTCAGCGGAACAATAAGCGGAGACGACGGAACATTCAGCCTGAGTGCAACAGCACAACCTCAGATAGTACGCATTTCCTCTATCGGATACACCACCATATACAGACCGGTGAATCCTGCCGACATGGGGATTGTCCGACTGACAGCAGACACACACCAACTGGGTGAAGTAACCGTAAAAGCCGACTTACCCAAAATGCGTCTGAAAGGCGATGCGATGGTGACTACAGTTGCGGGCAGCGTATTGGAAAAGTCCGGTACAGGCAACGACCTGCTCGACAAGATACCGGGTATCTCGGCTGAAGAAGGAGCAGTGAATGTATTCGGAAGAGGAACAGCGGAAGTCTACATCAACGGAAGAAAAGTGAGAAGCAGCTCGGAGCTGGAACAACTCTCTTCGGACAACGTAAAGAGCGTGGAAGTGGTACGCAACCCGGGAGCACGCTACGACGCTTCCGTAAAAGCCGTTGTCCGTATCCTCACCAAAAAGGCACAAGGCGAAGGATTCGGTTTCGACAACCGGCTCGTGACTCGCAACCGCCGCACGTATGGCTGGACCATCTATGACCAGTTCAACTTCAACTACCGGAAAAGCGGTTTCGACCTTTCCGGCACTTTATTCGGCGGCAAATTGCGAGGCGGGAACAACCAACAGATTGTCATTGACACCTATTTGGACAAGTTATGGCAACAAAAGATGGATGCCACATACGCCAAGACAAAACGCAGCAACATAGAAGGCACGCTCGCCATGAGCTATCAGTTCAATGAAAAACATTCGATGGGAATACGCTACAACATAGACCGTTACATGTCTACCCATGAAGACTGGCGGTATCTCACACAAGTGTTGTGCGACAACCAACCTTACGAGAACAGCTCCAGCCAAATGATTATCCACAACCCTTCCACCACTCACAACCTGAACTATTACTACAACGGACAGGCAGGCAACTGGAATATCGACTTCAACGCCGACGGCCTATGGAGCCCTACCAAAGAGATACAAAACACAACGGAAATCATTAACGAACACAATGAAAACCATATCAATACCCTGAACGAAAACAACAACACGCTTTATGCTGCCAAGTTGGTACTCTCACATCCTCTGTGGCAAGGGAACTTATCGTTCGGAGGTGAATACTCTCATACCAAGCGCACCAACCTTTATCTCAATCCGGAAGGTATCCTTGCCAATGACGACAGCGAGATAAAGGAAGGAGCCGCCTCCATGTTTGCAGACTACACCCGTTCCTTCGGCAACGTAAGCATACAGGCAGGCATCCGATACGAACACGTAGGCTTCGACTATTACGAGAAAGGCAAACACATAGATGTACAAAGCCGTAAGTTCGATAACATTTTCCCTTCGCTGAACATCAACTTCCCCATCGGAAAGACACAAGTGCAGCTCAGTTATGCAGGAGACATCACCCGCCCTTCTTATGACAACCTGCGGAATAGTACTTATTATGCCAACCGCTATACTTATCAGACAGGAAACCCTTTCCTGACTCCGACCATGACGCAAAACATATTACTGGCAGCCTCTTACCAATGGCTGAATGTCTCCGTGGGATACAGCCGCGTGAAAGATGACATGATACAGATATCAGAAAACTATTCGGAAGAGAATCCCACCATCTCGTTGATGAAAGTGGTAAACACCGAATCCTACGACCGCATGACGGCATCACTGACAGTGGCGCCCACCATCGGGCTGTGGAAACCGCAGTTCACGGCAGAGCTCTACAAGCAGTGGTTCTCCATCGAAACCCACAACGGCATAAAGTCACTGAACAACCCTGTCGGTACATTTGTCTGGCGCAACAACCTCTCACTGCCTGCCGGTATACTGCTTGATATAAACGCCGTTTACACCACCTGCGGCCACAACCAGAACATATACCTGCAAAAAGATGCGTGCAATGTGTCGCTGGCTCTATACAAAGCATTCTTCAATAACCGGCTGAGCATGCAGCTGCAAGCCAACAACCTTTTGGAAACCGACGATGCGGACATATTGATATACAGCGGAATACGCACTATGAGCGATTATATAACCCAGTTCCGACAGGTAACTCTCACCTTGCGCTACAAATTCAACGCCGCAAAGAACAAGTATAAAGGGACAGGAGCCGGACAAAGCCAAAAGAACCGTATATAAACGACGGACATGGCTCCTTTCGGAAAGCAATAACATTATCGGTGTGACTGATATAAGACAAAGAAAGGAAATGCTCCCTTTCACCAATCCGATAAACAGCGGGAACCCTGTTACCAATGCAAACATTTGAATATTGTTTATATAATTGATTATGAAACATTTTCTATCCATATTATTTATATTTTCTCTCAATCTTGTCAGCCCACTTTTAGCGCAAGACAAGAGTTCGGTAGATATGTCTGCTTTATTAGAGAATAAAATATGGAAAGTGCAATTACCCCAAGACAAACAATATGCAATAGAAATGGAATTTCGTAGTGCCGAATGGAAACAAAGTTTTCTATATGATAAAAAACAAACCCCAATATGCTATTCCTATTCTTTGCATGAGGATACAATCAAAGTTTTTGAATCGGGAAAAGATTATATCATACAGGAACTGACAGATAGTACGCTGGTTCTCCAATATCTGCCGGAGATTTTGACAATCGAAGTTGCACCTGTCAGATGTACAACAGATAACAGTATTCAAGGACAAAGACAGAACGAAGAACGCCTGGATAGTATTTGGCGCAAAGAGGACATTTGGAACAAGGGTGTTGCTAAAATAACCGGAGAGCCTATTAAGGATTTATCCACGATAGAACCTCCCCGATGGGCAATATGGAATTACGATTTGGAAAAGTATTTTGTTTCTCGAATGAAATACCCCAAAAAGTTGCTGGAAAAGAACGTGGCAGGCTATTCCGTTGTAATGTTCTCTCTTGATACTTTAGGATTGCCTCGTGGAATAAATATCCTGACGTCTATTCATAAAGATTTTGATAAAGAGGTAATCAGACTGACCCAAGAGCTTCCGCACTGCCTGCCTTGCAGGGACAAGAACGGCAAACGGATGGAATGCTTTTATACAGTGTATGTACCATTTTTACCGCAACATTACAAAGACAGGGTAAAAACGGATAGTGTTAGAGAAGAAGAACTGAAACAGTGTCTTGTAGAATGGGAAAGCGGGTCTTACTTTCAAAAAGGAAATCCGTATGCAATTACCAACTACATCAATGAACACTTGAGATACAATCCTAAAATGTTGGGCAACAAAAATCAAATCAGAGGAATTTACACAATACAGATTGATTCCTACGGAGAAGTGTCAGAAGCTAAAACCATGAGAAGTTGCGGAATCCCGGAATGGGATAATCAAGTATTGCAAATCATAAAAAGCATGCCACGATGGACTCCGGCAATCAATTATTGGAAAGGTGAATATTGCAACTCCGTTTGGACTGTACCTGTTTTATTCAAGAATGATAGTCCGACAACTCCTATCAACCCTCACACCGATGTTTCAGTTATCGGTTATAGCACTTGTGATACCCCTGTCTTGATGCGATACGATGCCACACTGACCGCCCATACCACAGAACCTTATTTGGAGGTGGGTGTTCCGGTCTGTTATCTGAATGAACAGGGTGACACCATTGTGCCATACGGCAAGTACAGATACTGTCAGACAGATACTATCAAAAAACTAGGTTTTGTTTATGAGCACAAGCCAAAGGACGCTCGAATAATCTGCATCAATAATGCGGGCAAAGAACTTTTCTATGTATTCAAATATGATAATGGTCCCGACTACATACAAGAAGGGCTTTTCCGTATAATGAACGAGGATGGATTGGTAGGTTTTGCCGATTCATTGGGTAATGTGGTCATAAAGCCTCAATTTAAATTTGCTTACCCATTCGAGCACGGCAAAGCAAAGGTTACTTTCTCCGGTGAGAACAAAGTAATTCCCGATTCCAAAGGCGAAAAGCATTACCGGGATAACTCTGATTGGTATTATATAAATAAGAATGGTAAAATAATTAACAAGTAGATATGTATGAAAAATCTGATTTACTTATCTGTCCTTTTGTCTGTTTGGTCGCTGAAGCTGAATGCACAGGACATTGATTTTCCCCTTTTACAGTCGGAAATAGAGAAGTACGAAAGTCGTGTACATATCCAAAGGCTTCCCAATGTTTACGTTACGCATCCGGACGCTTACAAAATTCGAACCCAACAACCCGTTTACACGTCCTCAACCAAACGAATTACGTTGGATGTAATCAATGTAGATGCTCCTACCGCCGAACCTGAATTACATTGGATGAAGTACAGGAAAGGCGGCGAGTGGAAAGAGTTTCCTTTCATTGACAATCTTGCCTTTGCTGGCGTGGGCAGAGATTTGTCTAAAGGCGATACGTTGCCCGAACACATTCACATGTCCGAGTTTAAATATCCGTTGAAACCGAACAAATACCAAGTTCACTTTTACGTGTTCTCCAATATCTACACGTATTGCAACCTGACAGACATGGGGATTCAGCCCGTGAAAGGGACAGAGATGCAGGGAGCTTTTAGTTTTAGGGTATTGGAATCCGATAACGATTCTATCCGCATACAGTTTGAAAACCATACCAATCTTTCGGTACAACCGCTGTTTCTTCCGAGCATAGGAACGGATGAATTGTATATAGTACATCCGCTTACCCGCTCCGGTTCGAGAGATGAATCTGATTACATGAGGAGTTGCGCACGTTTGGAAGCAGGAGAAGCAATGTTGTTTTCCATACCTGTATCATGGAATGTCAGTCGTATTACCGACCCTAATTACAAACAACGATTCAGTTCCGGGAAATTATCTCCCGGCAAATACAAGATAGGATTACAATTGGAAATATACATGAATACAGAGTTTGAAGTAAAATAATCTCCCTATGAAAGCTGGAAATATGGATCAAGTCAAAAAGTGTGTGGGCATAATATTTTGAAAAAAATCGGGTTACTTATTATTCTTGGAGATTTAAATATCATATCACAAACAAAGGGAAGAATAAGCCGTTTCCCAAGGTCGGCCAAGGTCTTTTGAACGGAAGATTATTACAGTCTGCGGCAATGGACTGTACAGTCCACTATAGCAGACTGTACGGTCCACTGCAACGGACTATACAGTCCGCTGCCGGAGACTGTAGTAATCCGACGGACAGACGGGCATAACCGAAAGGACGAAAACGCTTGGTCCGGCTAATGAAACGGCTTAGGAAGCTCAAAAACGCATGCAGGGGTTGAAAACCGGAGGAGGCAACATTAGGAGACAGGTGTTTGATTGATATATTAAATCCCCAAGAATAATGACTGTCCCCTTATTATCCACAGAATTTTCGGATTGATCCGTTATTTTCTCTTTATTGAAATCGGGATAAGGCTGCTGTGCGGTCATGGTATACCCCATACCGATGCTTAAAAAATAACAAGAGTTTGTTTTTCATTTCTTGATTTATTATAACTAACAATTTTGTATACTGATAAACGGTGCGTGAAGATATAAAAAATAGAAGAAGAAAGCGAACTTTCCTCTTCTATTTATCAACAAACATTCACAGATGTTATACTTACTCACAAGTATGCCTCATCAATCACCGCTATTTCCATTCAGGATGCTGTTCCAACATCGGATTGGTATCAATTTCACTTTGCGGAATAGGCCATACCAAGTCTTGTCCACCACGTAAATTGCCACGTGTCACAGCGCCGAAGCCATAGAATGACAAATCATGCTGCATACGTTTCTGAGCATTCTCAAACTCATTCCAACGATACAGATCGGCAAAGCGCAAGTCTTCAAAAGCCAGTTCCACGCGACGTTCGTGACGCACAATGGCACGCAACTCTTCCTGCGTCAGATTGGTTCCTTCCACATCTTCCACAGCAGGCATACCTACACGTGCACGCACCTCATTGATATATCTTGTAACTTCGGGCTGCGGGTAACCACCTTTCTCAATCATTGCTTCAGAAAGAGACAACAACACTTCCGCATAACGAATAATGTAGAAGTCAAGACTTCCGTCATATTCGTTGGCCGTATCTTCAGGAGTATACCATTTGCGGATACAGGCAGTAGAACTAGCCGGCAAATTATTGGTATAAAGTTTGCCGTTCCATTCCATACCGGGCAACATCAATGTGCCTTTCATACGAGGGTCACGGTTTTCATAACGTCCCATATCAGGGTTTTCCTTTGTATGTGCACCTGACTCCAAGCTGCCTTTAAACAGAGGCGACTTATCAATCGGCAGTCCGTCTATGCAATAAAAGTCATCACAAAGATTCATTGTACCTTCAATGGCATTCATCGGACCCGACCAGCAAACACCGAAGCAACTGCCCTCGCCCAGTCCGGGACCTTTATAGTGAACACTCAACAAGACTTCCGCCGCTGTCTCATTTTTCTCTTTAAACAAATCGGCAAAATTAGCAGCATAATCAGAACCATCTCCCGACTTAAATAATTGCACCTTACCTATCACATTCTGATAAGCAGCTATCGCATCATCCCAGCGCTGGTTAAAGAGAGCGATACGCCCCATAATGGCATACGCCGCTTCTTGAGTCATACGTCCTGTTTTGGCTTTGCCAATCACCGGAATTTTAGGAATCCATGTTTTCAAATCTTCCAATACAGACGAAACGATCTGTGCACGTTCCGTTTTCGGAGCCTGAGCCTCAGCCAGAGTAAGCGGTTTTGTCAAATAAGGAACATCACGGAACACTGAGGTCAAGTTGCAGTACATCAATGCCCGCAAAGCAATGGCTTCTGCTTTATAACCATCTATCTTGTCCGCTTCCATCGGAACACGGTCTATGTTATCAATCAACATATTGCAACGCTTAATCACTTCATAATTAGCATTCCAGTACATTGAAAAACATTCGTCCGTTGTAGATGACGTACATTTGGAAATTGTACTTCCCAACATCCAGTCTCCCCACGTATGGTCTCCATTATCCGTACAAGTCTCACGACAGAGGAAACCATAATTCCAACCGTCGATATTATCGTCATACAGATTTCTGCTCTGCATGGCATCATAGCAGGCAGTCAGAGCCATCAAAGCGTCCGACTCAGTTTGCCAATAGGTACTCTGTGAAGGTTGGTTCGGAGAATCTGTCTGCAAAAAACTGTCCGAACAGGCACCGGTAGTCAACAAAGTACCGGACAATAATAAAATCTTGAATATATTTTTTGTATTCTTTACCATAATCTGTATCCTCCCTATTATTAGAATTGAACATTTAAACCAAATGAATAAGTGCGCATATTGGGATGCACGTCATTTCGAGCATCACCTGATGTCTTTTCAGGATCCCAGTTCTTCAATGAAGTAAACGTCAGAAGATTAGTTCCTGCAAAATAAACACGGATACTGGAAACACCAAGTTTTGTCAGTCCGGGCTGGCGGAAAGTATAGCCGAACTCAAGATTCTTCAAGCGTAAATAACTGGAGTTCTCCAACCAGAATGATGAGTATTGGTCATTGATTGTATTACCCAAAGCAGGCATTGAACCATTTATATTTTCGGCTGAGTAACGATCCAACCAACGGTCAGTGAAGTTACCGCGAATATCTGTGGTTGTCTCCCAACTATAACGATAAATTCCTGCAACTCCCTGCCAGAAAGTAGACAAATCAAAATTCTTCCAAGAAGCACCCAAATTGAAACTGTAAGAGTATTTAGGAAATGGATTACCGATAATGTCACGGTCTTCGGCTGTTATATTACCGTCATCATTCAGGTCAGCATACATAATATCGCCCAGTTTTGGAGCTACACCGTTTTGTTTTATCACTTCACCTTTTGAATTAGTGCGCTGCAAGTCAGCTTCTGTACGGTAGATGCCGATAGATTTATATCCAAAATAAGCTCCGATAGGCTCACCTACCCGATTGATTGAATTACCGCTAATGGTTTCTTTCAAACCACCCATTTCAAGAATTTCATTGTTTACATGAGAAATATTAAAACCTGCATTCCAAGACCAGTCACCTTTACTGTCCGAATAGTTCAGGTTCCATTCCCAACCACGATTACGTACGGCTCCCACATTCTGATAAGGAGCAGAAAGAGAACCGAGGAAAATACCCGGCATGGACAAACGCATCAAAATATCAGATGTCTTTTTATCAAACCATTCGAACGTGGTTTGCACTCTGTTATTAAAGAAGCCGAGGTCAATGGCAACATTGACTGAACGGGTTGTTTCCCATTTGATATTTTCATTGGGAACAGAGGTCTGCACCATACCAGCCTGCTTGTCTGCATTCTGATCGAAAAAGTAATTGCCACTGGCACCTAATGTAGCTGCATACGCATAATTACCTATTTCCTGATTTCCCAACTTACCCCAAGACAAACGCAACTTTCCGAGTGACAACTCTCTGAAGTCTTCCATAAATTTTTCGTTTGAGAATACCCAACCTGCCGATACAGACGGGAATGTGGCATAACGATTGGCTTTAGGCATACGTGAAGAACCATCGTGACGGATATTGAATTCAAACAAGTAACGTTCTCCATAGCTGTAATTCAAACGGCCGAAGAAAGATTGTAGTTTATATTCTTCCGAATTTCCTTTGGCACTCGGATTAATTGTACCACCATTGAGTTCATAGATATTTTCGGTGGGAAATCCTTGGATAGCTGCTGTTGTCGTATAATAACGTGAACCGATAATTGAATGTCCCAGTAATACACTAATATTATGTTCATTAAATTGCTTATTATAAGTAAGCAGATTTTCATTTGTCCATGTTGCATTTCTATACCAATAGTCACTTGATTGGTTAGTGGCACCCTCTACCTTCTTTACATTACCCTCAGCGTCATAACGAGCCGGAGACTTGGGATTGTATGATTTCGTTGCATTCAGGTCGAACGCATAAGCGAAATTTGTCTGGAACTTTAATCCGTCTATCAAATCAATTCCGGCAAATGCCTTACCGTTAAAACGCCAATATTCGTTAGAACGATACCCCAAAGACATCAGTTCCACCGGGTTTTTCACATCCTCTGCATTAGTCATCGATCCGTCCACGTATCCGTAGTGTCCGTTAGAGTACATCACCGGAACGGTGGGACGAGTAAACCATGAAACAAAGCGCATAATACCACCTTCACCAGAAGGAGCTACAGCAGGAGCCGTTACATCATTCTTATTACCGGACAAATTCAAACCAAAAGTAAAACGTTTGTAACGCGTATCCACGTTTGAACGAAAAGATATACGCTCCACACCTGTTTTCATCATAATACCATCTTGATTGGAGTAAGCTACAGAAGTCATGAAATGTGTATTTTCACTACCACCCGATACAGACAGATGGTGTTGATGCATACTGGCATTACGCAATACAGCATCCAGCCAGTTAGTGTTTGCATAATGGTCAGGATCGGAACCATCCTGCAATTTCTGTAAAGCCTCTTCTGAAAAAGTACCCGCTTTGACTTCATTTCTCATCAATGCCCAATTATAGCTGTCGATATAATCGGGAACGATACCCGGAGTCTGCAAGGTATAACTTCCTGAATAAGAAACCTTCACCTTACTTGATGCTTGCCCACGTTTAGTAGTTATCAAAATAACGCCATTGGCTGCACGAACACCGTAAATAGCAGCCGAAGCCGCATCCTTCAAAACAGAAATACTTTCGATATCAGCAGATGGAATTTCCGCAATTTGAGAAATAGAACCTTCTATTCCGTCTATCAATACCATCGGATTGTTATTGCCGAATGTACCGATACCACGGATACGTATTTCGGGGTTGTCATTACCAGCTTGTGCACCGTTTTGAGTCAATACCAATCCTGGCAAGCGCCCCTGCAACAAAGTGGTGGTATTGGCCACCGGAATATCCTGAATATCTTTGGCTGACACAGAAGAGACAGACCCCGTCAGATTGACCTTCTTTTGGGTAGCATAACCAACCACTACTACTTCGTCCAGTTTTTCCGAATCTTCTTCCAATACGATTTTAAAGTTTGTTTTAGTACCAATGGAAAGAATCATATCCTTATAACCCAAAAAACTGATAACTAAAGACTGAGAAGGATCAGCCTTTAACCGAAATGCTCCTTCCATATCAGTTATCACACCTTGTGTTGTACCTTGTATGAGCACATTAGCACCTATGATAGGTTCACCTGCCACATCATACACCTTACCTGTTATTGTCTGTTCCTGCGCATTTACCGTAAATGTGAACAGCATTAGAATGCTCACCAAAAACATACGGAATAATTTTTGCATTTGTCCATTCATAATATTTAAATTAATGATTATAGGTTTTTATATTAGATTTTGAGAGATTCAAATAGATTGACTTCAGACAGTTTTACTTCCACTGATAGTGTCTCACCCAATCAACTTCCATTTCTACCGGTAAGTCAGTCGGGTCTACCGCTCCTACCCAAGTACCGCCCAACTGCATATCAATCAACAAATATTGTGCAATATCGAAAGGGAACTGGCCTTCCTGTTCCGTTTCTATTCTCGGATAAGCAAAATGACGTTTGCCATTGATATGAAAAACCAGACTGTCCGGCCAGAAGTCCACACCATACACATTGAAGTCGTCACGGTTAATGGGAGCAATACCTCCATGAGGCGGATTATTCTCAATACCCAATGTATATGTATAATGTGAGTGTACCGTCTGATAAGCAATAGAATCATTATTCAAACGCTCCATTATATCCACCTCACCCCCTGTAGGCCAATGGTACTTATCCGTCTCATAAGGCAAAGTCCAAATAGCAGGCCATGCTCCACGCGCTCCATGCAGCTTGGCACGTACCTCAATGCGTCCGCGATGAAAAGCATGTTTGCCTTTCGTCCATACACCTCCGGTCAGATAAGCGGCTGTATCCGCCTCCCGGTTATCATTTACAATACCTTTTAGGATGAGAAGTCCGTTACGCATTTCATAGCAACGGTCATCGAAAGATTGTGTGTTCTGCCAGTCTGCCCTGCCCCGAGGGATACGGCTCCATACTGTGGTATCCAGTTCCATACCGTCAAAGTTCTCTTCCCACACCAATTTCCATCCGGGCTTATGGCTGCAAGAGAGCATAACGAAGACTGTAAACAATAAAAGCATAATTTTTTTCATAATACTTTAATTTAGATTCACAAATTATCACTTTATAAATTATAGAACAAACGTAGCTGTTTTGTACCAAAAAGGACTCAAAAATCGTATCAAACGAGTCAAATCTTGTCCAAACCTTCCATTATTCACCTCTAAGGCACCCTTTTCCACAAAAAATCAGAAGAGGATGATTGCACAACTGAAAGAAAAATGTATTTTTGCCTAAAAATACAGTGACCATGTATCGGACCTTAATTATTATACTATTCCTGTTTTTTGGAAAAACCGTTTCTGCAACCAACCACAACACCGGTTATTCATTTACCCAACTTTCCATACAGCAAGGCCTCTCCCAACCGACCGTGCAATCAATCTTATTGGATGAAAGGGGAACGCTATGGATAGGAACTAAAAATGGATTGAACATTTATACTCAAGAAGGATTAAAAACGTATCTTCATCATTCAGAAAACCCATATTCTCTGCCCGGCAACTATATCAATCATATTGCCGAGGACTCTATCGGCAACATTTGGATAGCTACCCAAAAAGGATTGAGTATGTATAATTATGAACAGAACAATTTCACAACTGTTACCCCCGACGCAATGTATTCTTCCATTTGTGTAAAAGGGGGCATCTGGTTTGGCGGCGATAACACCATCTGCTATTACGATTATAAAGACAAAACGCTGAAAAATATCCCGATAAAGAAAGAGGATAAAGAAGCCAACCCGGTAGACTACAGAGTGCAAAAAATGCTCTACCTCGAAAAAGACAAGATACTGATAGGCACACGGAGAAAAGGAATGTACCTATATGATTGCCGCACACAACAGCTAACCGACTTCATTTCGGACAAGCAATATCTGCTTACGTCACTCTACATCACTGCAGACAAACACATCTATGCAGCCTTTTACGGACATGGTTTATACTATTATGACTCCAATGGAAATATGCAGGGACATTATGATAAAAGCAATTCACAGTTACAAAACAATTATATCCTCGACATAACGGAACATAACGGATACTTATGGTTGGCAACAGACGGAAGCGGAATATTCATGCTTGCCCCCCAATCCCACCAATTTTCCCAATTATATCACATTGTCGGTGACTACTCCTCTCTGCCTGTCAATTCCATTACCGTATTATATAAGGATAAAGAAGACGAACTATGGGCAGGAAGCGTACGTGGAGGCATATTCAGTATCAAAGAAACTTATATAAAAACTTATAAAGATGTAGCTTTAGGCAATACCAATGGACTGAGTGAAAAATCGGTCATCAGCCTTTATGAAGAAAAAAACGGTAATCTATGGATAGGAACCGACGGAGGAGGAATCAATCTGTATGATGCGCGAACCGACAAGTTTACTCATTTTCCATCCACCTATGGAGATAAGGTCGTTTCCATTTCGGGATTTTCCGAGAACGAACTATTAGTGTCCCTCTACACGAAAGGACTATTCACATTCAATAAACAGACAGGAACCTACCACCCTTTCATTATTGTAGATCAAGCTACAAACTATAAAGAATGCTTTTACGGTTATCTTCCACTGGCCAATCAGGTGGCAAACGACAAAATATATATCATCAGTAGTAACGCTTATGCTTATCACACCCCTACCCGCACATTTACCCGAATGTGGATGGATAAGGAATACGACCTGTCAAATGACGCTCTGTGCCTTTCCTACTCCAACGACAAATTCTCGCTGTTGAAGTGCGCCAACCAAGCTTTCATCGTCAACCAGAAAAATGACAGTATCAAACTCCTGTTTGAATTGGACAAAAAAGAAACAATCACGTCAATGTCTTATGACGGTGACCGCATGATATGGATCGGCACAGACAAGGGGCTAGGCTGTTTCGACATGGAAAGAAAAGAGTACCATATTATCCATACCAAATTATTCAATAACATATCTTTTCTGACAACTGATGGCAAAGGACGGTTATGGATTTGCGCCCAAAATATGCTGTTTTCATACATAATCAAAGAAAACAAATTTACCCTATGGAATAGTTCCGACGGTTTTCCGTCCAATGAAATCCTGTTTGCCTATCAAAAGCCTTTCAACCGTGATTTCATCTATTTGGGAGGAGCTGAAGGATTAGTCAAAATCAATACAAATATCCCTTATTCCGAAGTAAAGACACCGGAAATATATTTATCCGATATTCTCTTCAATGGCAGCCCTTATATAAAAGAGCTCCAAAACAATACAATCGAGATTCCTTGGAATTACAATTCACTCTCGGTCCATTTTCGAATAAAAAAGAAAGATATTTTCCAAAAGAACCTGTTGCGATATACGGTTTCAGGTCGGGGAAATCAAGAAATAGAATCATACGACCCATTCTTGAATCTGTCCTCCCTATCGCCGGGAAAATATGCGATATGGGTGTCATGCAATATGAAAAACGGAAACTATACCACTCCTAAACGCCTGGTTGACATCATCGTTACACCTCCATGGTACAAGACCGGATGGTTTATAAGTATAATTATCCTCATTTTCATATCTGTAACCACAAGTACAGGATATATCATTTTCCGACGGAAAGAGCAAAGCATGAAAGGCAGTATGAGCCATTTTCTACAAGCTATCCTGAATGATATTCTAAAAAATAAAGAAGAAAAGTTTCAAGCAACAGAAGAAGAACTTCAAAACACTACTGTTCCATTAACAGTCTTATCGGAACAAGTGAAAGAAAATAATAACGAACCGACGCAACAGAAGCAAACTGTTACTAAAGAGGATGAAGATTTTATTGATAAACTAAACAAACTCATCAATGACAATATGGCAGGTGAAGAACTCTCTATCAAATTCCTGACCGATAATATGGCTATGAGCAGAGCCTCTCTTTATCATAAAGTAAAAACACTGACCGGACTGGGTGTGAATGACTACATAAACCGATTACGTATAGAGAAATCAGTATACCTACTCACAAATACCAATCTCAATATCAATGAAATATCCTATGAAGTCGGGTTTACCTATCCCCGTTATTTCAGTACCTCTTTCAAGCAAATAAAAGGGATGACTCCCACACAGTTTAAGGAAGAAAAGAAAAAGAACAATGCCGACTCAAAATAAAAAAGAGCGATTTTCGGTCGCTCTTTTACACATATATTATATACAATCGCTATTAACAAGCCTTGAAACTCATATCCAATCCTTTCACAGAATGGGTCAATGCTCCAAATGATATAAAGTCTACCCCTGCCTGTGCATAAGGTAACATCGTCTCATAAGTGATGCCGCCGGAAGACTCCGTTTCACAACGTCCACCTACAATCTCTACTGCCTTACGTGTGTCTTCAGGAGTAAAGTTATCAAACATAATACGGTCTACCCCTTCTGCCAATGCCTGATTCAGTTCATCAAAATTGCGAACTTCCAGTTCTATCTTCAAGTTTTTGCCTTTGGCCTTACAATATTCTTTAGCACGAGTAACCGCATTGTGTATGCCCCCTGCAAAGTCCACATGATTGTCTTTCAACAAAATCATGTCGAACAAACCGATACGGTGATTGCATCCTCCACCTATCTTTACAGCCATTTTCTCCATAATACGCATACCCGGAGTAGTCTTACGGGTATCAAGGACACGAGTTTTGGTACCTTCCAACTTTTTCACATATTTATGGGTCATAGTAGCAATGCCGCTCATACGTTGCATGATGTTCAGCATCAAGCGCTCTGTCTGAAGCAAGGACTGAACTTTACCTTCAACCACCATCGCCACATCACCCGGTTTCACGTGACTTCCGTCCTGAATGAATACCTCTACCTTCATGGTAGGATCAAAACGATGGAATACCTCCTTAGCTACATCAATACCAGCCAATATGCCTTCCTCCTTAATCAATAATTTTGATTTGCCCATAGCATCCGCAGGAATACATGACAAGGTAGTATGGTCTCCATCACCTATATCTTCGGCGAAAGACAGGTCTATCAGTCTGTCTATCAAATCTTTTACTACTAATTCATCCATTGTGTTATTGTTTTTTTGTAAATTGATAGGCAAAGGTATAGATTTTCCCTATTTTTGCAAAGTAAACCGAAGAAAGATATGAAACTTGAAAACGAAAAAGCACTTATAAGAACAATAGCCGAAGGAAACACCAAATCTTTTGAAGTGCTTTTCTATTCTTATTATCCTCGTTTGAAAGGTTTCATCTGCGACTTATTGCAATCACCGGAAGAAGCTGAAGACATTTCTCAAGATATTTTTACTACTTTATGGCAAAACAGAACATCCCTTGATAAAATAGACAATATAAGCGCTTATTTATTCCGCATCGCCAAGAATGCCGTATATCGGCACATCGAACGAAACATGCTATTCAAAAATTATCAGCAAAAACAAACCGAATCTACTCCAAATGTAATTGAAGATAATGAAATTTATAAATATATTGATGCTAAAGAGTTAGAGCTGCTGATAACAATTGCCGTGGAAAGAATGCCACCACAACGCCAAAGAATTTATAAAATGAGCCGCGAACAAGGAATGAGCAATGATGAAATAGCAGCATCTTTATGTATCAATAAACGAACAGTTGAAAACCATCTGACTCAAGCGTTAGCAGATATCCGAAAATTATTATCACTGATTTTAATTATATTTTTTTAAGTTACGACTGTGTGTTTGATTAGTCTCACGTATCTTATATATCAGAACCTATCAAAAACACGTATATGTCAAATGCATATAAAATAATACATTATTTCATTTCCGGCGCATCCAGCCGAGAAATAAAAGAAAAAGTATGGAAATGGCTTATTGATTCACACGGACAACCGGAGAAAGAAGCCGCATTAAAACAAGTGTGGGATGAATCCAGCTACAAAGCAGATCAAAGCACTGCTGAGTCTTATCGTAACTTCTGCCGCAAAGCTGCCTTAGTGCCTCCTTCCAAGATAACTCATAACCGTTTCTATAGAATTATACGGGCGGCTGTCGTCCTGCTTATTCCATTATTTTCCATGCTAGCTGCTTATCTATACACAGATACCTATACCAAGAACATAGAACAAGTAGAATATCTGGTACCTCAAGGCAAAAAACATGAAATTATATTGCCCGACGGTTCGCATGTTTACTTAAATGCCGGAACACTATTAGTTTACCCTAAGAAATTCATCGGCAAAATGCGTACAGTATATCTAATGGGAGAAGGGAATTTTCATGTGAAGAAAGACCAAAAACATCCTTTTATTGTAAAGACGTCCTCACTAAAGATTAAAGTACTTGGCACAAAATTCAATGTATGCGCTTACGGAAATGAAGACAAGACCGTAACGACTTTGGAATCAGGATCGGTCATGATTCAAAAACCTACAGAAGAACCAATCACTGTTCTCTCTCCCAACGAACAACTAGAATATCACAATACAACAGGAGAGTTTCAAAAGAGAAAAATTGATGCTTCCATTTATTCAGGATGGACCAAAGGAGAGTTGAATTTTGTATCCCAATCCTTAAAAGAAATCGTCAAATCATTAGAACGGACTTATAATGTCCACATATTACTTCCACCGACATTGAATACAACAGACCTATATACAATAAAATTCAAGCATCAAAGTAGTATCAATGATGTACTGAACATTATCACAAAAACCATAGGCAATCTGTCATACACAATAGAAGATGATAATATCATATTAGAATATTTACCTAAAAAGAAAGGAGGAAAATAAAAAGAAAAAGGAACCGGAAAATAGCGAGTAATCCGGTTCCCGAAATCAATCAAAATCACTTCATTTAAACATTTCAAGACACTTAAATTTAGTATTAATGATTAATTCACAAAATTATGAAATTTAGAAACTTATCGTGGCTAAACACACCCGTAAAAATTCATAAATTTTATGTATTGCTGTTGGCTTTATGTTTTTATAACATTGCATTCGGACAAAATCAACCTGTAACGGTATCAGTAAAAAACCAACCGCTACTAAAAGTTTTTGAAAGTATTGAAAAACAAACCAAACTCAGCATCGCATACAATCAAACAAAGTTGAATGTCAATCAAAAAGTAACGGTTGATTTCAAAAACGAAAGTACGGCAACTGTTTTGAATGCAGTTCTTAAAAATACCGGATTCTCTTATAGAACCGAGGGGGGACATATTATCATCATTCCCCAACCCGCTTCTGTCACAAACGGAAAACAGGAAAATTCCGCTCCTAAGAAAAAAATTCAAGGAATTATTACCGATACCAAAGGTGAAGCATTAATTGGAGCTAACGTTCAAGTAATCGGCAGCCAATTGGCCACCATAACCGATGTAAATGGAAATTTCTCTATGGAAGTGCCTGAAAACGGACAATTATCTGTTTCGTATATAGGTTATCAACCAATAGAAATCAGCCTTAAAAATAAGTCAACCTTCCATATCCAATTGAAAGAAGATACCCAATTAATGGACGAGGTAGTAGTTATCGGTTTCGGAACCCAGAAAAAAGTAAATATGACCGGTGCGGTGAGTGCCGTCAATATGAAAGAGTCTTTGGGAGACCGCCCTATATCCAATATAACCGCTGCCTTACAGGGGGTAGTCCCCGGCCTGAAAATTGAAGCAACAACAGGTACTCCGGGCGAAGACATGTCCTATAATATCCGCGGTACGACCTCTATCAACGGCGGTTCTCCACTCGTCTTGGTAAACAACGTTCCAATGGACATAAATATGATTGATCCTCAAGATATTGAGTCCGTTTCTATTTTGAAAGATGCAGCCTCTGCCGCTATCTACGGAGCCCGTGCTGCCTTTGGCGTCATATTGATTACCACTAAACAAGGAAAAAAAGACACCAGACCTCAATTCAATTACAATAACAATTTCTCTTTCTCTACCGCACTAGAGCTACCCCAAAAGGCCAGTCCGTTAGAATCGGTGTTGGCATATAAAAAGATGGGATGGGAAAACGATACATACGTGGACGGAAAGAATATCACCCAATGGGAAAAATACATCACGGACTATAATGCAAACCCTGCCAAATATCCGAACGGATATATCTATGATGAACAGGGAAATTTATTCCTGATGCGTGAAAATGATATGTTTGATGATATGATGGACAATTTTGGCTTCATGCAGAACCACAGTTTTTCTGTCTCCGGCGGCAGCGAAAGAACAAGTTACCGTATGGGACTCGGCTATACCGGTGAAGATGGCATACTTATCACAGACAAGGACAAATTCAACCGTGTCAATTTCTCCAGCTTTATCAGTGTGGATGTAAACAAATGGCTTACCACACAGCTTGACGTCCGTTATGCCAATTCCAATCAGTACAAAGTGGAACAAGGTGGTAGAAACGGTGTGTGGGGAAGCGCTATGGCATTGCCATCATATCAAAATATTTCACCTTATGAAGTCGACGGTATCACCTATCCTGCCGAAACTTCAGCTACTTATGTACGGTATGGTGAACCGCGTAATATCAAAAAAACCGATATGCGTGTATTAGGACGTGTCATTATATCCCCTCTTAAAGGTCTAAAGATTACAGGTGAGTATACTTACAACCGGACTACGAAATACAATAAATTTTATGCAAACAAATATCAGTACGTAGGATTTAATTTCACCGGTATCTTGAACAGTGTAGAAAACACCAGATATGCACTGACTCAGGATTTTACAAACTATAATGCCATCAATATCTTTGCTAATTACGATTTCTCGATAGGGAAACACAATATAAGCGTAATGGGCGGATTCAATCAGGAAGAAAGCCATTATGAATCCCAATGGTCGGAAAAGACTGACGTGTTGCTGAGCAATCTGCCCTCTTTGTCAGGTGCCACCGGCACGGCCTCCACTACCGATAAGTTTGAGGAATATGCCATCCGAGGAATGTTTTACCGCATCAGTTATAATTATAATGACAGATATATGTTCGAAGCTAACGGACGCTATGACGGAACATCTCGTTTCCCGAAAAACAATCGTTTCGGATTCTTCCCATCTTTCTCAGCCGGCTGGCGTATCTCGGAAGAAAACTTCATGAAGGGCAGTAAAGGAATTATTTCCAACTTGAAATTACGAGCTTCTTATGGTTCCATTGGCAATCAGATTTTATTAGACGGCAATGGCAACCCCATCAATTATCCATATATCCCGGACATGGCTCCTTACCTGAGTAACTGGTTGGTGGATGGGAAAAAGACTACCACTCTGAAAGCACCGCTCATGGTCAGCAGTTCTTTCTCTTGGGAAAAGGTATACACTTTGGACTTCGGCATTGATTTCGGACTTTTCAATAATCGTCTGAATGGTACTTTTGACTGGTATCGACGCGACACAAAAGACATGCTTGCTCCCGGCATGGATTTACCTTGGGTAGTCGGAGCCAGTGCTGCCAAACAAAATGCAGCCAATCTGAGAACCTATGGTTGGGAGTTGGAACTCAGCTGGCGCGACAGAATCAAAGACTGGAGTTACCATATCGGATTCAATCTTTACGATTCGCAAAGCGAAATTACCAAATATAACAATGAAACCAACTTGATAGGTGACAAAATCTATCGAAAAGGTATGAAACTGGGTGAAATATGGGGATATGTAACCGACCGTTTTTATACAGAAAATGATTTTAATGCTGACGGAACGTTGAAACAAGGTATTCCTATCCCTCATGGAGTTGGAAAAGTATATCCGGGCGATGTGTTATACAAGAACTTTGATGACGACCCCACAGAGATATACAGTGGAGCCGGAACAGCAGACAATCCGGGTGACCAACGAATTATTGGCAATTCTACTCCACGTTACCATTACGGTATCACTGCCGGAGTAGGTTGGAAAGGCTTTGAACTTACTGTTTTCCTACGCGGAGTGGGCAAACGCGACTACTGGCGTAGAGACCAGATAGCATGGCCCACAGGAAGTTGGGGAAGCTTGTTCAAAGAAACACTGGATTTCTGGTCGCCGGAAAATACGAATGCTTTCTATCCGCGCGTATACGCCAATAATGGGGTAAACACGGATAAAAACCATTGGGTACAAAGCAAGTATCTGGCAGATGCATCCTATCTGAAATTACAGAATATCACCCTGTCTTATACGTTACCCAAAGCATGGTGTACAAAAGTGCATTTTGACCAGATTAAAGTTTTTGCTACAGGAGAAAACCTCTATACATGGGATCACCTTCCCGAAGGACTTGAAACAGATATGTTAACCAAAGGCGCTTGGGAATATCCTTTTATGAGAAAATTCTCTTTCGGTATTAATGTAACATTCTAAATCCAGATAAATTATGAAAAATTATACACTTATACTATGTATGTTTCTACTCTCCGGCTGTCTGAACAATGATTTTATGGAGAGGTATCCGTTGGGAAATCCTACAGCAGAAACAGCTTTTGTCTCTTACGACAATTTCAAGGCATACGCATGGGGACTGTATGAAACATTTCCCGCATTAGGATATGGCTCTGAGAATGCCACAGATGACATTTCCTACAATCAAACCCGAGAAACCAGTGAAACCGGTTGGATTAGAGGTATCGTTACTGTTCCTGATAAAAAAGAAAATACTTCATGGGAATATTACAGTTTCATCCGCCGCGTTAATTTAATGCTCGACCACATAGACGGTTCACAAATGACCGAAGCAGAAAAGGCCCATTGGCGCAGTGTAGGATATTTCTTCCGCAGCTACCGTTATTTTTCATTGTTATGCGACTATGGTGGTGTACCTTGGATTGACCATGTATTGAGTGACAGTGAAACTGACCTGATACAAGGACCGCGAGCATCCAGAGATGACATAGCCAAACATATCCTGGAAGATTTGCAATATGCCGAACAAAACATCAATGTGAACGGTGACGGAGAAAACAGCATAACCAAAGCCGTGGTACAAACTTTCATGTCACGCTTCTGTCTGTTTGAAGGCACATGGCGGAAATATCACGGTCTGAATGATGCAGAAACCTATTTAAAGGAATGCAAACGCGTATCTGCCGAAGTGCTCCACACCTATCCGAATGTATGCGATAATTATGATGACTTATTCTGTTCATTGGACTTAAGTGGTGTACCGGGAATTATTTTGTATAAACCTTATTCCAATGCAGAAAACGTGGTTCACGCAGTCAGTATCGGAGGAACCACTGCCACTTCTTTCTATAACCCCACCCGTGACTTAGTGGACAGTTACCTGTGTAGCGATGGAAAACCGCGCTGGAACAGTCCTTTGTTCTTGAGTGACAAAGATATATATGAAGAGTTCAGCAATCGCGACCACCGCTTGTGGTTGCACGTCACCCCGCCTTATAACATTGACCGTTCCGAATCAACAACAGCTTGGGACAACAAATGGAAATTCACTGACAATCCGAAAGACAGAAGTTTCATTGACAGTTTGAACATCAGATTAGGAATAGGATATGGCAGCAGCAAGGAAAGACAAAAAACATTGCCGTTCCGTCAGGGTTTCAGCGGAGGTATTTTAGGCGCTGTTCCTCATTATGATTTCTATTTGAATAACCAGCCTTGGTACAAATCGGCTTTCGGATACAATAACTGGAAATATTTCTGCACTTATCTGGAAGTGGGAAGCGCACGTAATGAAGAAACCGATATGCCTATCTTCAGAGTGGAAGAAGTGATGCTGAACTACGCCGAAGCAATGTGCGAACTGGGAGAATTCACCCAGTCAGTTGCAGATCAAACCATTAACAAGTTGCGTCCTCGTGCTAATGTTTCTCCGATGAAAGTGTCCGAAATCAATGAGTCTTTCGATCCGAAACGTGACCTTGGCAATCCGGCTTACAGTGGCGATTATGCCGTCAATCCTCTGCTATGGGAAATACGCCGTGAAAGACGTATTGAACTATTTTCCGAAGGATTCCGGTTCAACGATTTAAGAAGATGGAAGAAATGTCACTATGCCATGAAGAAAAAACTGGGACAATATGTGCGTAAGGCAGACTTCCCGGCCGGAACAAATGTGACCATCGACGGTGGCGGAAACGAAGGTTATTTGGAGTTCCATCCGCAACCCACCCAGCTTTGGCCGGAATATTATTACCTCTATCCGATACCACGTCAGGAACGTGTTCTGAATCCTCAACTCGAGCAGAACCCGGGCTGGAATGACGGAGTAGGTAAATAAACCGTAAATATCAATTCCTAGAAAGGATGTGTCAAGATTTCAATTTTACTTTTGACACATCCTTCTCCAACAAAAGCAACAACTCAATCAGACTATTTATACCTATATATCCATATTACCTAAACAAACCTGTTATGATAAACAAATCATCCATTATCTTTTTGATATTACTCTTCTGCCGTGCACTGACCTGCCAGGGACAGGTGATTATCCCTTCCCCTCAACAGATAACTCTGACAAAAGGTTGTTTCAGTATAAAAGACAAGGGGGTGACAGTGTATGCAGAAGATTCAACAGCGACTTACCTATCCCTGCTTATTGACGAGGTAGTTCCCCACATTCAAATGTGCGATGCAAAAGAAAAAGCCGACTTGTGCTTCGTTCGCAATCCCGCTTGCCCGCCCGAAGGCTACACCCTGCACATCACACCCGACAATATAAAAATAGAAGCCGCCGACAATGCCGGATTTACTTACTCCGTGCAAACGTTGCGCCAGTGGGTACAAACGGGTCCCGACGGAGAAATCTTATTCCAATGTGTCGACATCGTGGATGCGCCGCGCATCAAATGGCGCAGCTTCATGCTCGACTCCGGCCGTCAATACCAATCACCAGCCACCATCAAGAAATACATCGACATGGCTTCACTCCTCAAGATGAATTATTTCCATTGGCATCTGACCGAAGGACTTGGCTGGCGTGTCGAAATCAAACAATATCCGTTGCTGACTCAAAAAGGAGCATACGCCGCCGTTGGGGAAGAACAACAGGGATTCTACAGCCAAGAAGAAATCAAAGCCCTTGTGGACTATGCCGCCGCACGCAATATCACGATTGTCCCCGAAATAGACATGCCCGGACATGCCGAAGCCGCACTTCACTCCTACCCGGAATTGGGGTGCTTCAACCGCCCTGTCGAAATTCCCAAACTCGGCTTTACTCCAAACATTTTTTGTGCAGGGAAAGAAAATACATTGCAATTCCTCAAAAACGTATTAGACGAAATATGCACCTTGTTCCCCTCGTCTTACATCCATCTGGGAGGAGATGAAGCTCCCAAAGACAATTGGAACAAATGCCCGGACTGTCAAAAAAGAATCGCCGACTTGGGTCTGAAAAACAGCCATGACCTGCAACTGTGGTTTTCGGCACAAATGGCGGAACACTTGAAAAGCAAAGGAAAAAAAGCTATCTTTTGGGGAGATGTGGTTTATAATGACGGCTATCCGTTGCCCGACAACATCGTGATACAATGGTGGAACTATCGCGGACACAAAGATTTGGCACTCCGCAATGCCCTCCGCCATCATTATCCCGTCATTTGCAGTACCAACTACTACACCTATCTCAATTTTCCACTCACTCCCTGGAAAGGATATGAGCAGGCCCGCACCTTCGATTTAAAGGATGTCTATATGAACAATCCCTCCTACAAAGCCACACAAGAAAGCAATCCGCTCATCCGGGGAATGGGATGTGCGCTTTGGACTGATGACGGCGTGAAAGAATACATGATAGACCGCCGGCTATTTCCACGCATCTTGGCACTGGCGGAACAAATGTGGCACAATGGGCCGTTAATGGATTTTGATGCCTTTTACCAACGTATCCTCCATAAAAAAAAGTGGTTTGAAAACAGAGGTTACGGCTTCGGACCGGCACTGACCGAAGAGATAGACAACAATTATAAATGGGAATAAAAGCTTACTATATCATGAAAAAGGCCAACTTCATATTAGGCATTACCGCACTAAGCACGATGCCCGCTTTGGGACAAACGGCAAGCAGCCGTCCCAACATAGTTTACATCTTGATGGACGACTTGGGATTCGGTGACATAGGCTGCTATGGACAAGAAAAAATAGAGACCCCCCATATCGACCAACTCCGGCAGGAAGGAATGCGCTTCACCCAGCACTACACCGGTTCGCCGGTATCTGCCCCGGCGCGGTGTGTCTTGATGACCGGCATGCATTCGGGACACGCACAGATACGCTACAACAACGAAATGGCCTATCGCGGTGCCACCAATGACCACGATTCCATGTTTGTCCACAAAGAACTGGAAGGACAATATCCGCTCAAGGCAAACACCATGACCATCGGGCGGATGATGCAGAACGCCGGCTACACCACCGGATGCTTCGGCAAGTGGGGACTGGGATTTCCCGACTCGGAAGGTACTCCCAACAAACAGGGATTCAACCAATTCTATGGCTACAACTGCCAGCGCCAGGCACACACTTATTACCCCGCTTTCCTTTACAAAAACGAAGAGCGTGTATATCTGAAAAACAAAGTCATTAACCCTCACCTTGCCCGACTGGGAAAAGATGAAGACCCCTACGACCCCCAAAACTATAAAAGATTCGAGCAGGAAGAATATGCCAACGACTTAATATTCGACGAGTTAATGTCCTTCGTGGATGAGAACAAGCAAAAGCCTTTCTTCCTGATGTGGACCACTCCCCTGCCTCACGTCTCACTTCAGGCACCCGAAAGATGGGTTCAACATTATGTCAAGAAGTTTGGCGATGAAGAGCCTTATACGGGAAAAGCCGGATACGGGATATGCCGCTATCCCCATGCCACTTATGCGGCCATGATTAGCTACTTCGACGAGCAAGTGGGCAAACTAATCCAAAAGTTAAAAGCAGAAAACCTGTATGACAACACCTTGATTATTTTTACTTCCGACAACGGCCCCACCTTTAATGGCGGCAGCGACTCGTCGTGGTTCAACAGCGGCGGCTGGTTCAAGTCCGAATATGGTTGGGGCAAATGCTTCCTGCACGAAGGCGGCATCCGCGTCCCGGCCGTCATGGTGTGGAAAGACAAAATCAAGCCCGGTTCGGAAACCGACCATATCTGTTGTTTTCAAGACGTCATGCCGACACTTGCCGAAATAATATCCGTCACTTGTCCGCCCACCGACGGCATCAGTTTCCTGCCTACCCTGCTCGGCAACAAAGCCGGACAAAAGGAACATGAGTATCTTTACTGGGAATATCCCGACCCGAAAATCGGCAATAAAGCCATCCGAATGGGTAAATGGAAAGGAATCATAACCAACATCAGGCAAGGAAACACCGAAATGCAACTCTATGATTTGGATGCAGACCTGCGCGAAGAGCACGACGTGGCAGCACAACATCCCGACATTGTTGCCAAGTTCAGACAGTTGATGGAAGAGTCTTCCACCCCCGACCCCAACAGAGTAGGACTATAAATTTACGACCATGAATACAGCTTTTCACTGCATACTGCCTTTGGCATGCTTCTCCGGCTTGGCCGCCCACGCCGGAGGGCCAAAGCAAAATACGTCCAAGCCCAATGTCATCCTGATTTATGCAGACGACTTGGGATATGGCGACTTGGAATGTTATGGAGCCAAAAACATAGAAACTCCCCACGTAAACCGCCTTGCCTCCGAAGGAATCCGGTTTACGAATGCACATGCCACTGCTGCAACCAGCACGCCGTCTCGTTACTCCCTGCTCACGGGTGAATATGCCTGGCGCAAACCGGGAACGGACATAGCAGCCGGAAACGCGGGAATGATTATCCGTCCCGAACAATACACGATGGCAGATATATTCAAAAGTTCAGGCTATGCCACCGGTGCTTTCGGCAAATGGCATCTGGGACTGGGAGACAAAACCGCACAACAAGACTGGAATGCTCCCCTGCCTACGGCTCTCGGCGATTTAGGATTCGATTATTCTTATATCATGGCTGCCACCGCCGACCGTGTGCCCTGTGTCTTCATCGAAAACGGGCAGGTTGCCAACTATGACCCTTCCGCCCCGATAGAAGTCAGCTATACGCACAACTTCCCCGGTGAACCCACCGGAAAGGATAACCCGGAATTGCTATACAACCTGAAACCGAGCAACGGACACAACATGTCCATTGTGAACGGCATCAGCCGCATCGGTTTTATGAAAGGAGGAGGCAAAGCCTTGTGGAAAGACGAAAACATAGCCGACTCCATCACCGCCCATGCCGTCAGCTTCATTGAGCAGCACAAGGATGAGCCTTTTTTCATGTACTTTGCCACCAACGATGTGCATGTCCCCCGCTTCCCACACGACCGTTTCCGAGGAAAGAACCCGATGGGACTGCGCGGAGACGCCATCGCGCAATTCGACTGGACCGTCGGCCAACTGCTGGAGGCACTCGAACGGACCGGATTGGCAGAGAACACACTGATTATCCTGTCGAGCGACAACGGACCGGTAGTGGACGACGGTTATGACGACCAGGCAGAAAAGTTGCTGAACGGACATAAACCAAGCGGCAACCTTCGAGGCGGAAAATACAGTGCCTTCGAAGGCGGAACACGCGTACCCGTCATCGTTCGTTGGCCCAAGACCATCAGGCAACCGGAAGTTTCGGACGCACTTATTTCACAAATAGATTGGGCGGCCTCTTTAGCTTCGCTGGTCGGGGCACGCCTTCCCAAAGGAAGTGTTCCCGACAGCCAAAACCGAATGAACACGTTGCTCGGAAAGGACAAGACAGACCGCCCGTGGGTAATAGAGCAAGCCTCCAACCATGCACTGTCCGTTCGGACCAAAAACTGGAAATATATCGAGCCCAGCAGCGGAGTACCATTCATGTATTGGGGGCCCAAAATAGAAACCGGTTATCTGGAAACGCCACAGCTATATAATATGGAACAAGCAGGGGAAAAAGAAAATCTGGCAACGCAGCACCCCGAAAAGGTCTTCGAACTGGAACAAATCCTAAGAGAAGTACGCAAAGAAAACAGATAAGGAATCATAACTCCACTCACAAAAGTCTCCAAACACTTTCCCAAAGATGTCACCATTATTTAGGAAAGTGTTTTTTCATTGCTCAGCAAAGCTACCTTCATCAAAAAATGTCAATCATTCTTTTTTATCAATTGATAGATATAGTAAATATTTTCCTTATTTTTGCATGACAAATCAGAAGATAAACGCATGAAATTTACATTATTAGTCGTAGGACGCACAGTCGAGAAACACTATATCACTGCCATCAATGATTATGTGGAACGTACCAAACATTTTATTTCCTTTGATATGGAGGTTATCCCCGAACTGAAGAACACAAAGAGCCTGAGCATGGAACAGCAAAAAGAAAAAGAAGGCGAACTCATATCGAAAGCATTACAGCCGGGGGATGTAGTGGTACTCCTGGACGAGCATGGAAAAGAATTTCGTTCTGTCGAGTTTGCCGACTGGATGGCAAGAAAAATGCATACGGTAAATAAAAGACTGGTCTTTATCATTGGCGGTCCTTATGGGTTCGCTCCGAAAATATATGATATAGCAAAAGAAAAGATATCACTGTCCAAGATGACCTTCTCTCACCAAATGATACGGCTCATTTTTGTGGAACAACTCTATCGGGCCATGACAATCTTGAACAACGGACCTTATCACCACGAATAAAGAAGCAAATTTATCAAACCTTAAAAATAATATCTATGGCTGAAAACAACACTCCATTAAATATAGAAAAAGTGGTTTCTTTTATCAAAGAAGACATTTTCTCCAAAGAGTATCATTGCCCGTATACAGACGCAGCAATTGTTTTGGAAACTCTCAGAAAGTTACATGAAGAGCATGATTTAAAATGGATTGAACAAGCAGCCCGATATTATGCTTTATATAGCCACAATCTCCTTCAAGACGAAGAAGAGGATCCTCAATATCATCAAACAGCCTACCGGCTATACACTTGGATAAGCGAAGGATCACGCTATCTGCAAACAGTCTACCCTGAACAGTTAGCTGCCAAACGAGAGGAGATGGAGCAATATATAGAAAGTTTACGTGCCAGACGCAATGCGCTGAACCTCATTAAAGACAAGCAGGCAGACTCTTTTATCCGTACAATGCTTTATAAATTGCAAGCAAGTGATTATCTGCTATACGCCTCTCATAAAATAGAAATGTTTCTCTATTTTCTGGCCTATGACAAATCCTTATTGAGAAAGCAATTACCCATAATTGCCGAAACAATCTATCTGCTAAAAAAGAATGGGGTGATAAGCGACAATCACAATGCTACCCTGCAAAACATATTGAAACTGGAAATAGAACAATATGAAATTATTATTTCGGAACTTTGGTATACGAATGCACAATGTGTATTGCAAACAAAGATAGAGGAAGCAATCCATCTCATTGTTTTATCATTGCTCAGCAATAAAGTACCTTTCGAAGAAACCGATAATACCAGAATCCTATCAGCACGCATATACAGATACCTGTCAAGGCTGGACACTCCCTTTAGTTCTCAGCTGAAAAACAAAGCATACACGATGCTCACCGGTGAAAGCTCTTTGGAAAAAAGACTTGACTGGGAACACCTGTTAAACTTCGAGCTGAACCGATTTATAGCTCAAATGGTAAATATACGCATTGACGAGCTTAATATGCCTGCCGAACCGCAAGATAACAAATGGAAACAATATAGCAATGGACATAATACACTGACGCTCGACAAAGACGGATTTACACTCAGTACCCTGTTTCCACATAGCGCACATACATGGAAAGGCAGAAAAGAAAGAGCTGCGTTGATGGAAAACAGAGTTTTTATTGCCTTATTCAGTAAACCTACTTACCTATTCAATAATTGTAAAAGCATTGCCGAACTGCAACTTTACTGGCATCAACTGACGGAAGACTATCCTTTATATGAGTGTAACCAACCGGAGTCTCTTCAAAATAGTTCTATCTTGGAAACTTCTTTCACAGAAACCAAAGATAGCAATACAAAATATCCTTCTGCAAATGAAGAAATTACCATTGGAATTATCGGACCGGACCGCACCAGGCAATATCTGGAAGGAGTCATACTGGATGAACAATACCGAGGAGTGAAGGCTATTCTTCCATTAACACAAATCAATGCCTGTTACTTTTGTATTGAGAACTTTGAAAACTACTTCTCAAGTAATGATACTTATAAAGTAAAAGTATTAAGCAGCAGTAATGAAGGAGTCAGGGTTTCACTGGCATCGCGCTACAATGAATTTGTATATGCGGAAAATGTAAAAAGAAAAAAAATACCGGCTATGATTGCCGATTGTGAAGGGAATAAAATCAAATGGCTTCTTATTACAGGAGCTACTTCTACCACCCCTATCAATAGATGGATTAAACCCCGGGTAGGAGATATATACCAGGTAGAATTTCCGGATAACAACACTTTTCTAAACAATAATATCAATATAGGAAAAGTAAAAGCTGATATCTCTGCGGAAGCGTTCTACCAAGAAGTACATACTCACCTACAGGAGTTTTTTACCCATCTGAGAGAATATCAGAACAACACCCTTGAGCGGCAAATTAAAGAACAGACACTGAAACTAAAGAATAACCCTTTTGTTAATGCTCTGCAAAAGATAGATATACAATCTGTTCTCAGCTCGGATGTAGCGGAAACCTACATAATGGAAGAGGAGCAAGAAACGGAAGAAAAAACAAAGAAGTCAGGAAAAGCAGAAAATAAGACATGGCCGATTAACGAAGAAGTTGCCAAAGAGTTGATTTTCTGTCTCGACCAACTATCCAAAGAGTTAAATGAGCCCAATGAGCAATTTAATGCTTATAACTTTCTGCGACTGTTGTGTCTCTTCTCCGGTGAAAAAGAAAAAGCCACTTATTATGGACTGTGTGCCGAATACATTTATAATATTAACCAAATAGCTATCCTGCCATCCGGCGAACGTTTTTCGCATGACAATATTCAGCGATTCAATATTCTATTGGCACGTATGGAACAATTAGGCATCAAACAATATGGAATTACGTTTGAATTCTGTCAAAAAATTGTCCATATTCTCTCTTTAATGGCAGATAATAACACCGACCATCTGAAACAGCTTATGCAAAGTGAAGACCTGACTATTGCCGAACTGGCCCGCTATTTTTGCATGAGTACACTCCTTTCCAAAGAAGATACCGAACTGCAACATATCATCTACAAAAACATCAATTCCCTACTTGGTATCAAGGAACAGAAAAAAGAAGAAGCTCCTTCCATCCCTGTTTATTTCGGACACGAAGGAGTAGAGCGCGAATTTAAATCATCGGCATTTGGTCACGCCAAAAAAGATGCCCGCGAAGATCAAAGTATGGTGTTGGCTCGTGTTATCGCTTCATTTATGAATACCGATGGAGGTACTCTTTATATCGGTGTAAACGATAAAGGATATCTGACTGGAATCCAAGAAGACCTGAAGCTGGTACACAACGACTGCGATATCTATCTGCGCACAGTAAACCATAATATTATCTGCTTATTGGGTGAAGGGAAAGAAGATTATAACCGCTATCAGGAATACATACGTTGCAACTTTCAAGAATACGGCAAAGAACGCATTGTACTGGCTTTCCGTGTAGCACCCATCAACGAGGTAGTAAAAGTCAGCGGTAAGATTTATACCCGTTCGGGAAGTTCGTGCATCTGCAAACCGGAACAAAATATCCATGAATTCATAGCAGCACGACGTAATCTGAAATTAGACTCTGTAGCTCGGAAACCGGAATTTCCAACCCTGTTCTCTGCCGAAAGAAACGAATATATCTTTGACGAGTCTGCTCCGGTAACAGCTACTCCGGATATCACTGAGAACAATTCCCATGAGAGCATTTCACTTTCTCTTTTTGACAATCCGCAAGAAGAGAGTATAAATGCGCCCGGCCCAGTCATTGCAGTCCCCACTCCAAAGAAGAAAAAGGCTACTTTCAATATTCAAACATCAGTCTTACGTCCCAACCCTCTACAAAAGAAAACGGAACTGGGCTATAACAGTAATTTCCAATTCATATCATTCTTCAATAATGGCAAAATAGCCGGTTCCACCAGTCCCAAAATCGGAATATGGGGAGAAGATAGTGGAAAAGTAATCTGTTCGTATGATACAGAAGGAGATGAAGAGCTATTGGTCAGTGTCTTTAAAACAGGAGAAATCGGCATTTCCAACTTAAAGAAAGGCTTTTCACAACTTAATTCTCCTATCGTCTTTGTCGATAATGTCAATGAATTGTTCTTTTGCAGCCCGGCATCAAAAGACAAATTCCTGCTTTTGATAGCCGAAAAAGACGGAGTCAAACGCTATCGCATTATCCGCCTAAGTGATTTTGACAAGCCTTTGGGAATACAACCCAAACTATATACCCTCTTAGTACCGGATAAAGGAAACTATATATTTGCTGAGATATTGGACAAAAATATAATGGAAAAAATAGAAGATGACAAGATAACGCTCAATAGTTTTGACCAATACAATGCCGGACACTACTGGGAACATACCTCTTATAAAAATGGTTTGGATACCATTAGCAAATTATGCAACCTTCCCTACTAAAAGGGAAAGGTTGCATAACCTTTATTTTTTTCCTATTTCAAAATCTACACATACCGGTAAGTGATCGCTAAAACCACCATGATATTTCCTCCCCCAATAAGTACGGAAAGGAATGTCACCGCCGTATTTTTCGTCTTCTTCCAATAAGAATGGGAATCTCACGATCTGTGCTTTGTCATAAGAAGTCCGAATACCGGCATGTCCCTGCAACAGGAAACCGGACACAATCAATTGGTCAAGTATTCCCCACTCACCACGGTAACGGTAAGTCCCGTCTTTACGTCCATCCATCAGATTGTATAACTTCGTAGCCTGCACTTCTCCTTTCGGAGCAACGGCACCCAGTACTTTAGCTATCGAATTATTGGTAGGATAATCATTGAAATCACCCATAATCAAAATATTGGGATGCCGGCGGACATTCATCAGGGAATCAACCGAAGCATGCAGTATCTGTGCGGTGAACAAACGATAAGGTTCACTCTTTTCCTCACCCCCGGAACGTGAGGGCATATGACAGACAAATACATCCAATGTATCGCCCGACAACACCTGCCCTGTCACATGAAGAATGTCACGGGTAGGCGTCCTGTCAATCTCTTCGTTCGGAATACGAATGGAGTTTTTGCCAAGCAATTTAAAGCTTCCACGCTGATAAAGCAATGCCACATCAATGCCACGCTGATCGGGAGAATCGGTCATGACATACCGATAACCGGCTTCACGCAAAGGCGAATATTCAGTAAGGTCTTTCATGCAATGGTCATTTTCCACCTCGCACAGACCAACCAAATCCGGCACATCCTTCACACCTGTCGCTACAATCACTTTGGCTATCTTTGCCAGTTTATCATTGTATCTTGCCCGAGTCCATCCTTTGGGAGCATCAGGTAAAAACTCATAATCGTTTTTTAATGTGTCATGCTGACAATCGAACAAGTTTTCCACATTGTAAAACATGACTCTGAAAGGTTCTTGAGCATAAGCAACCCCGACCAAACAGCATACGCATAGAAATAGGATGATTTTCCTCATGTCTTATTTATTAGAATTATTTTTCGGGTACATGTACCAACACATCCAGCAAATGGCGCCAGAATTTGTCTACCGTCGGTATCAGCATACGTTCATCCGGTGAATGAACTCCACGCAAAGTCGGTCCGAAAGAAACCATATCCAACGAAGGATATTTCTCCAGGAACAAACCGCATTCCAGTCCGGCATGAATAGCTTTTACTTTCGGCTCCACACCAAACAATTTCTTATAGCTGTCTACAGCAACTTTCAGAATAGGTGAAGACGGATTAGGTTTCCAGCCCGGATATCCCTCACCTGTAGTCACTTCAGCACCACCCAGCATAAAAGCAGAACGAATCATTTCGGACATATCCTTGCGAGAGGACAAAATAGCACTTCGCTGGCTTGTCACAATCTTTATCTTTCTGTCTGCCTGCTTGACAGAAGCCAGATTAGAAGATGTCTCCACCAGTCCCGGAATATCCTGGTTCATCGCATACACGCCGTTATGAACAGCATAAACCGCTTTCAGCAGACGACCGGCGGTTACCATATCAATAGCCTCCTTACAGGGAGCTTCGGAAGACAGCTCGGTTTTCAGATTAGGTTCGGTCACTGCAAATTCATTCTCTATCTCAGCCGTATAAATATTTAAATCCACACGCACCGACTCTTTATCCTTCATCGGAACCGCACAAAGTGCCCGTGCTTCACGCGGAATGGCATTGTGAAGATTTCCTCCGTCTATTTCACACAAATACATCGGATATTTAGCAGCCAGCTGAGTCAGGAAGCGAACCAATAATTTATTGGCATTGGCTCTTCCTTTATTTATATCATCACCGGAATGGCCACCGGTCAAGCCCTTTACTGCTACACTAAAATAAAAATAATCTTGTGGTGCAGGAACCGGCTGATAAGCAAATTCAGCCGTCGTGTTAGCTCCTCCGGCACAACCGATAAACAATTCACCTTCGTCTTCCGAGTCAAGATTAATGAGAATATCTCCACTCATAAATCCTTCCTTCAACGCAAATGCACCCGTCAATCCGGTTTCTTCATCTACTGTAAAAAGACATTCCAACGGTCCGTGCTCAATATCGTCAGATGCCAATATAGCCAACTCGGTAGCTACCCCTATTCCATTGTCAGCACCTAAAGTCGTACCTTTTGCCTTCAACCATTCTCCGTCAATCACAGTTTCAATCGGATCGGTCAGGAAGTCGTGCTCCACATCGCTGTTCTTTTCACAAACCATATCTATATGTGATTGCAGAATCACCGTCTTCAGATTCTCTCTACCCGGAGTTGCCGGCTTCTTAATCAACACATTTCCGGCTTCATCCGTCTTGGTTTCCAAACCGTGTTTCTCACCAAATGCTTTTAAATAAGCAATTATTTTCTCTTCCCTTTTAGAGGGACGGGGTACCTGGCATATTTCTTCAAAATAATGAAAAACAGAGGCCGGTTTCAAATCCTTTTTATCCATATCTATAATTGGTATTAGTGCAAAATCTAATTGTAGTTTTGCAAAAATTAGTTAAATCAATATATTTAACCGACTCCTTCCTCTTTTTTAATGGAAAAAGAGAAAGCTAAGTCACTTCAAAAGTCTATATTTGCTCTGCAAATGTAGAGTTCTGTTCGGAAATGCTCAAATAAATTTGGCATTTCGCTCACCTTACACTAACTTTGCACCACAAAAATAATAGAAATGCTTGATACTCTCTTTATAACAGTGTTAATAGTTGCTATATGTATAGCATTATTATGTATAGGAATCTTCATAAAAGGAAAGTTCCCCAATACACATGTCAGTGGTAATAAAGCACTTCGGAAGAAAGGAATCGGATGTGTACAGTCACAAGACCGTGAAGCACAGAAAATAAATAAAAGAGCGATTCCCGAAGTAGAGAAACAAGGCAAAGAAGAAAAATAACTAATAAAAACATACGTAAAAAAAGATTATGAAAAGAACAAATTTCATCCTGAATGGATTTTTAGCGTTGGCCACCGTGCTGGTATTTGCACAATGTACCGACAAAAACAACAATGCTTCTACTACTTCTAATGTTGCTCCCGTTGCGGGTGTTGCCGGTTCTTCCAACATGAAGATTGCTTACGTAGAAATCGATTCACTGCTCACCAAATATAATTTTTGGAACGACTTGAATGAAGCCATGATAAGCAAGGAAGAAAACATCCGTACTACCTTGAATGAAAAAGGTAAAAAACTGGAAGCCGAAGCCAGAGAATTTGAACGTAAACTTCAAAACGGAGGTTTTGCAAGCCGTGAACGTGCAGAACAGGAACAGATGCGTTTAATGAAACAGCAGCAGGATTTGCAGGCTTTGCAACAGAAATTGAGTGCAGAACTTGCAGATGAGAACCAAAAGAACAGCTTACAATTGCGTGACTCTATCAACTCATTCCTGAAAATATATAACCAAAACAAAGGTTACGATTTGATTATCAGCAATACCGGCTTTGACAACTTGCTATATGCAAACCCTGCATACAACATTACTCAGGAAATCATTGACGGATTGAACGCACGTTATACTTCGTCTACAACAAAGAAATAAATCGGGAATATCCCAATCAAAAAAAATAAGAATCCGAAATGGTCAGGCTGTTTCGGATTCTTATTTTTTTAGCCTGTCATTCAACAAAAAGCTTTCTACAGGCGTTTATTATATAAAAGAAATTAATAACGAAAGGAGATTAATATGGAAAAATTCGATGATTTAATTACCTCAAATATCCCTGTACTGGTAGATTTTTATGCCGAATGGTGCGGTCCGTGCAAAATGATGAAACCCATCCTGGAAGATGTAAAAGCGATGAAAGGTGAAAAAGTAAGAGTAGTCAAAGTAGATGTGGACAAACACCAAGAACTGGCTGCTTACTACCAAATACAATCTGTTCCCACACTCATGATTTTCAAAGATGGCAAGCAGTTGTGGAGACAAAGCGGTGTGCTACAAGCCAAAGAGCTAAGCGAACTGTTGGCACAATACGAATAACCGACGAAGAAAAACAATAAAAAAGACCGTGCAAAACAAATCTGCACGGCCTTTTTATTTATAATAAACTTATTATTTCTTGAAATATCTATTGTACAAGCCTTCGAAGCCCTTACCATGACGAGCTTCGTCTTTAGCCATTTCGTGAACTGTATCGTGGATAGCATCCAAGTTCAGAGCTTTTGCACGAGTAGCAATACGCTTCTTGTCAGCGCAAGCACCTGATTCTGCATTCATTCTCTTTTCCAAGTTAGTCTTAGTATCCCATACGCAGTCGCCCAGCAATTCAGCAAATTTAGAAGCGTGTTCAGCTTCTTCCCAAGCATAGCGTTTGAAAGCTTCAGCAATTTCAGGATAACCTTCACGGTCAGCCTGACGGCTCATAGCCAGATACATACCAACTTCTGTACATTCACCCATAAAGTGGTTGTTCAAATCTTTAATCATTTCTTCGTCACAACCTTTAGCAACGCCAATTACGTGTTGGTCAGCAAATTCCAAACCACCTTCTGTTTCTACCATTTCGTTGAACTTAGAAGCGGGTGCTTTACACAACGGACACTTTTCAGGAGCTGCATCACCTTCATGAATATAACCACAAACTGTACAAATAAACTTTTTCATAATTTCCTTTTTTATTAGTTAGTCAATATTTTATTTATTAGTTGATCACCATATTATCAGCCTACTTCTTTTCCCTGCTCTTTTACAGCACAAGCCGGACATACCCCTTTGTAATATTGATGTATTTCTTCAATAAAGAAACCATTCATGTCAATACGTTCCACCTGTTTCGTTTCGCCACTGAAAGGCAAATCATATATTTTGCCACATTTCTTACACAAAAAGTGAGCATGCAAAGAGGTTTCCGAATCAAAACATGCATTTTTTTCATCAATCGTAAGCATTAAAGCTGCACCATGTTCCACAAAAAGCTTCAATGTATTATAAACCGTAGTTTTCGACAATGTAGGAATATCGTCACACAAAGCCATATAAATCTCATCGATACACGGATGAGTTTTATGAGCCAACAAATAGTCCATAATAGCTATTCTCTGCACAGATGGCTTTATATTATAACTGAGTAAATAATCATAAGTCTTCATAAGAACTCTCTTTCATATTTGTAATTGTTACAACTTTATTTCACGTGCAAAGATATGTACTTTCTAGTAACTAACAAATAATTTCCTTACTTTTTTTTATTTTTTTTCTTTCATGCAATAAATCAATCAGGAATGATTATTTTTGCACCTATATATAATAAGGTATAATTATGAAATATGGTTTTGTAAGAGTAGCGGCGGCTGTTCCGGCAGTGAAAGTAGCCGACTGCAAGTTTAACGCACAACAAATTGAAACTCAAATTGCCATTGCTGACGGGAAAGGTGTTCAAATCATTATTTTCCCCGAACTTAGCATCACCGGATATACTTGTGCCGACCTGTTTGGCCAAACATTGTTATTGGAAGAAGCAGAGATAGCTTTAATGCAGATTATGAATAATACCCGGCAAATGGATATTATCTCTATCATAGGCATGCCGGTCGTCATGAACTCCACTTTACTTAATTGTGCCGTAGTTTGCCAAAAAGGAAAGATTCTGGGTATTGTGCCCAAAACTTATTTACCCAATTATAAAGAATTCTATGAACAGCGCTGGTTTACTTCAGCTTTGAATCATCCCGATACCAATATACGCCTTTGCGGACAAAACGTGCCGGTCAGCGCCAACTTGCTTTTCGATACGCCCGATACTTGCTTCGGCATTGAAATCTGCGAAGACATGTGGGCGCCTATTCCGCCCAGCTCTTCATTGGCGCTGCAAGGAGCGGAAATCATATTCAATATGTCGGCCGACAATGAAGGAATAGGAAAACATGCTTATGTACGTTCACTTATCAGCCAACAATCCGCACGCTGTCTGGCAGGATATGTGTTCAGTTCCAGCGGGTTTGGAGAATCTACCACTGATGTGGTTTTCGCCGGCAACGGACTTATCTACGAAAACGGCAGCCTATTGGCCGAATCTGAACGCTTTTCTTTCAAAGAGCAACTGGTAATCAGCGAAATAGACGTAGAGCGCATCCGTGGCGAACGCTTGACCAACACTACTTTTGCAGCCAATATCGGCAATTGTCCCGGTCGTCCTGCCATCCATATCAACACCGAATTTGTCAATACACGCGATTTAACACTAACCCGCCCCATCGAGCCGCACCCCTTTGTGCCTCAAGGAAATGAATTAGACCAACGATGCGAAGAAATATTCGCCATCCAAATAGCAGGTTTGGCCAAACGACTTGTACATACCAATTGCAAGACCGTGGTAGTCGGCATTTCGGGAGGACTGGATTCCACTCTGGCCTTACTGGTATGCGTCAAGACATTTGATAAACTGGAACTTCCGCGCAAAAATATCATCGGTATCACGATGCCCGGTTTCGGTACAACCGATCGCACCTATAATAATGCACTCCACCTAATGGCTTCATTGGGAGTCACTATCAAAGAAATAAGCATTAAGGAGGCCTGCATCCGGCATTTTAAAGATATCGACCACGACATGACCGTTCACGATGTGACTTATGAAAACAGTCAGGCACGCGAACGCACGCAGATTCTGATGGATGTGGCAAACCGGCTGGGCGGTCTGGTCATCGGCACAGGCGACCTTTCCGAACTTGCTTTGGGATGGGCTACTTACAATGGCGACCACATGTCCATGTATGGTGTCAATGCCAGCATTCCCAAGACATTGGTAAAATATTTAGTAAATTGGATTGCCTTGAACGGTGTGGACAATGAATCACGCATCACCCTGCTGGATATTGTAGATACACCCATCAGCCCCGAGCTGATTCCGGCAGACGAGCAAGGTAATATCAAACAAAAGACAGAAGATTTGGTAGGACCGTATGAACTGCATGACTTCTTCCTCTATCAGTTCCTTCGCTTCGGCTTCCGCCCCGGCAAGATATTCTATCTGGCAAGCATAGCCTTCCGCGATACGTACAATGAAGAAGTCATCAAGAAATGGCTGACCACATTTTGCCGACGCTTCTTCCAGCAGCAGTTCAAGCGTTCGTGCCTGCCCGACGGTCCGAAAGTAGGTTCCGTCTCTCTCAGTCCACGGGGCGATTGGCGTATGCCCAGCGATGCCAGTGCCGCAATGTGGCTGAAAGAATGCGAAGAATTATAACTTTTCATCCTTTTACCGGGTCATTTGCAAGGCTCCGCTTATGCGTATATACGTACAGGCTCACACGTACGTTCACGCAGGGCCGCACATATATACGCGTAGGCCTATACGTACGTTCACGCAGGCCTGCGCGTATATACGTGTGGACACCTGCATATTATCGACATTGCCGGCATACTCACCATCGCTAAATACACCCTTTGCTGGACGGCACCTCAAAATGATAAATATCTCTTCTCACCGCCATCTTGATGGCACGCGCCAAGGCCTTGAAGATTCCTTCTATCTTATGATGTTCATTATTTCCTTCTGCCTTGATATTGAGATTCATACGTGCTGCATCACTCAGTGATTTAAAGAAATGAAGAAACATTTCGGTAGGCATCTCTCCTATCTTTTCGCGATGAAACTCCGCATCCCACACCAACCAGGCACGGCCGCCAAAATCCAGAGCTACCTGACAAAGACAATCGTCCATCGGCAGACAATAACCGTAACGCTCTATTCCCCTCTTACTGCCCAAGGCCTGATAAATGCATTCACCCAATGCAATGGCCGTATCTTCGATGGTATGATGTTCATCCACCTCCAAGTCACCTTTCACGCAAACGGTAAGGTCAATGCCGCCGTGCTTGCCAATCTGCTCCAGCATGTGGTCAAAGAAACCAAGCCCGGTGGAAATATCGCACCGACCACTGCCGTCCAAATTGAGGCGGACAAAGATATCCGTCTCTTTCGTCGTGCGGCGCACCTCGGCAATACGTTCTCCGGCAAACAGAAACTCAGCTATCCGGTCCCAATCGGTCGTGGCCAACACACAATATGCTTCCAGGTTCTTTTCCTTCAGTACCTCTTTATCGTCTTGAAGCAAAATAGCCTTGCAGCCCAAATTTTTGGCCAGCTCTACATCTGTAGCACGGTCGCCGATGACAAAACTGTTCGCCAGGTCATAGTCTCCCGTCATATATTTTCCCATCATTCCGGTACGCGGTTTGCGGGTTGGGGCATTATCTTCGGGAAAGCTGCGGTCTATCAGGATATCATCAAATGTGATACCCTCCCCTTCCAATGTCTTCAACACCAGATTATGCACCGGCCAGAAAGTATCTTCCGGGAAAGAATCCGTTCCCAGTCCGTCTTGATTGGTAACCATGACAAACTCATAATCCAGCTTGCTCCGAATGAAGCTCAGATTACGGAACACTTTGGGACAAAACTCCAGTTTCTCGAACGAGTCGAGCTGATAATCCACCGGCGGCTCCACCACCAGCGTACCATCACGGTCTATGAATAATGCTTTTTTCATCTGTTACAATCTTTTTATTTGCCGGACTGCATGCCAAAAGCGTTCAGCGCCTCCAGCAACGTATCATTTTCGGGACGAGTGCCAATAGTGATGCGAAGGCAGTCACGACACAAAGAAACATTGGTGCGATTACGTACAATGATTCCTTTACTTACCAAGTAAGCATATATTTTCTTCGCATCCGTCACTTTTGCCAAAAAGAAATTGGCATCTGTCGGATAAATCTTCTCGCAGCAGGGCAACTGTATAAACTCATCGATAAGACGCGCACGCTCTTCCAGCAATGACTTCACCCAACGTTCCACTTCATAATGGCGATGCATCATGGCAATGGCCTCCTTTTGAGTCAGCAGGTTCACATTATAAGGATACTTTATCTTACTGAAAATCGCGATAATTTCAGGAGAAGCAAATGCCATGCCCAGCCGGATGGCGGCACATCCCCAGGCTTTGGAGAAAGTCTGAAAAACGATGAGATTGGGATGTTTTTCCAAGTCAAGCAGAAACGAAGGTGCATCCGAAAAATCGGAATAAGCCTCATCGATGACGACCAATCCCTGAAAAGCAGACAGAGTCTTTTCCATTTCCTCACGGTCTAACGCATTCCCGGTCGGGTTATTGGGAGAACAGAGAAATATCAATTTGGTATTATCATCCGTCGCCGCCAGCAGCCGGTCTGCAGTAAACTGATAGTTTTCGTCCAGCAATACCTTACGATACTCCACATCATTCACCTCGGCACACACCTGATACATACCGTAAGTAGGGTCGATAGCCACTACATTATCCACCCCCGGACGGCAGAAAGCACGATAAACCAAGTCGATAGCCTCATCGCTGCCGTTTCCCAAAAAGATATTCTCCGGTTTGACCTTCTTGACGGGAGCTATCAGATTCTTCAGCTCTCGCTGCATCGGGTCGGGATAACGGTTGTTCGGAGTATTATAGGGATTCTCGTTTGCATCCAAAAACACAGAGGCTTCTGCCCCGCTATATTCATCGCGCGCAGATGAATATGGCTTTAAAGCCCGGATATTGGGACGCGTCAATTCTTTTAAGTCTTTCATATAGTCTCTTTTTTTATTTTGCTTTTAATCTGACGGTGACGGCATTTTTATGCGCACTCAGTTGTTCGTTGGCTGCCATTACTTCGATGGCGGGACCGATAATCTCTATGCCTTCGCGCGTGATTTCCTGAAAAGTTATTTTACGGATAAAGCTATCCAGACTCACTCCGCCATAAGCTTTGGCATAACCGTTTGTGGGCAGCGTATGATTGGTTCCCGATGCGTAATCGCCTGCACTCTCCGGCGACAGGGAACCCAGAAATACAGAGCCTGCATTGACAATACGCTCGGCTTGCTCCTCATAATCCCGGGTTTCGATTATCAGGTGTTCGGGAGCATATTCATTGGTTAAAGCAATTGCCTCATCCATATCTTTCACCAATATCAGCTTGCTGTTGGCCAAAGATTTCTCCGCTATTTCCCAACGGGAGAGCAAGGCCAATTGCCGCTGCACTTCATATTCCACTTCTTCCATCAGCTTTTCGGAAGTAGTCACCAGCATCGCCTGACTGTCTACCCCATGTTCTGCCTGCGAAAGCAAGTCGGCGGCAACAAAGACGGGGTTGGCCGTTTCGTCTGCCAGCACTTCCACCTCGGAAGGACCGGCAGGCATGTCGATGGCCACATCACACAGGGAAACCTGCTGCTTGGCAGCCGTCACATATTGATTGCCGGGACCGAATATTTTATAAACCTTCGGCACACTCTCCGTTCCGTATGCCATCGCACCGATAGCCTGCACTCCGCCTGCCTTGAATATCTTATTGACTCCCGCCAGCTTTGCCGCATAGAGGATGGCAGGATGAATCTTTCCCGCTTTATCGGGAGGAGTGCAAAGAACTATTTCTTTGCAACCGGCTATTTGTGCAGGAGTAGCCAACATCAGCACGGTAGAGAACAACGGAGCCGTGCCGCCGGGAATGTACAAACCGACTTTCTCGATGGCAACCGCTTTCTGCCAGCAGGTCACTCCCGGAACAGTCTGTACTTTCTTTCCTTCAAAACGCTGCGCAGCATGGAAGGCATGAATATTCTTCTGTGCAAGCATAATGGCCGCTTTCAGTTCAATGGGAACATCTTTTTCTGCCTCCGCCATCTCCGCTTCGGTCACAGCCAAGGCATCAAGTTTCACTTTGTCAAACCGTTCTTCATATTCAATGACGGCTTTATCTCCTTCCGATTTTACACGGTCAAGCACTTCCTTCACGGTATCGCGAAGCGTTTCGGTATGGAGGACAGGACGACGGAGCATATCCGCCCATTCTGCTTTGTCGGGATATATAATTTTCTTCATATTCTTTATTTCTTTAAAAGAGGAAACACCTCCTCCGGACTCACTATAATATCATCTTCTCTATGGGCAATACCAAAATTCCTTCCGCACCCAATGCTTTCAGCTTTCCGATAATCTCCCAAAAACGTTTTTCATCCAGCACCGTATGCACCGAGCACCAACCTTCTTGTGCCAAAGGCATCACCGTGGGACTCTTCATGCCGGGCAATACTTCTATAATCTCTTTCAGCCGGTCGGCAGGCGCATTCATCAATACATACTTCTTATCTTCCGCTGCTTTCACCGCTTCAATGCGGAACAATAATTCATTCAATATCTCCTTCTTATCCTCGGACATATGCTTGTTTCCAATCAACAATGCCTCGCTTTTCATCACCACTTCCACTTCCTTCAGGCTGTTGCTGACCAGTGTAGACCCCGAACTCACAATATCAAAGATAGCATCCGCCAGGCTGATTCCCGGAGCAATCTCCACCGAACCGGTAATGACATGAATATCTGCATGGATACCATTCTTCTGCATAAATTCCTTCAAGATACCCGGATAAGAAGTAGCAATCTTGCGACCTTCAAACCAAGACAATCCCGGATAATCCACATCCTTGGGAATGGCCAAAGACAAACGGCATTTGCTGAATCCCAGCCGCTTAATGACTTCCGCATCTTCTTTGCGTTCTACAAACTCATTCTCGCCTACGATACCCAAATCCGCCACACCACCGGCTACAGACTGGGGAATATCATCATCACGAAGAAAAAGCACCTCGATGGGGAAATTGGATGATTGTACCAATAAAATTCTTTTAGAAGAGGAAATTTTGATATCCGCTTCCTGTAGCAATGCCATTGTCTCTTCAAACAAACGGCCTTTGGACTGTACTGCAATTCTAAGCATATTTTCTATCTTTTGATTATTATTCAAGCAAATAAAAAAGGGCTTACCGCATCGGCAAGCCCTTATATCAGTATACTACAATATCATCACAGCCCACCGCGTTATTCGTTAGGAAAATGATGATGATGTGTAGCTGTTCTAACCATAGTTTTTCTTTTTATTTGCGACAAAAATAAAGTATTAAAATGAATACAGCAAATAATTATCATAAAAACTTTGATTTTTCTTTCAAATTAAAGGAAGCTGTTCGTCACTCTCCACATCACAATGCAAAAAGTGCATCTCTTCTTTTGCCTTCTCTTGCGAGAAAGTAAAGTAAGTACAAAGCGCTTTGGTACACAATTCCTCCTTATTATTATAGATAGCCGCGTCCACCAGAATGATATTGCGCTTCACTTCCTTGATAGAAGCACGCAGCACGATATGCGAATCATTCGTACTGATAGGTTTCATATAGCGGGTTTCCATCTTCGAGGTCACTCCGGTAGTCTGCATCTTACGCAAAATCACCCACGCACAAATCTCGTCCAGCAACACAGCCTGTATGCCGCCATGCAGTGTGTCAATCCATCCCTGGAATTGTGGCTGAGGTTTCCAAATGCTGATAACCTCATCGCCATCTTCATAAAATTCCATCTTCACTCCGGCCTCGTTATTGGGCGCACAGCCAAAGCAATTATATCCTTCCATCCCTTTCCAGGGATTGATTATCTTTTTCATAGGCTACATCTTAAAATTCGTAATCCACGCAAGCGCGTCCTTCTTTTGCATCTTTCAGAATGCCGGCAGCAGCCACATGGTCAGGATGAACAGCATACGCATTGACGTCTGCCAATGTATCAAACTCGCTCTCCAAACAAATATCCCATGCTTCGGCAGAATTGATATTCAGACCGACAAATATTTTACGAATGAAACCAATCTTTGCAGGCAATGCTTCAATGGCAGCCTTAAAATCATTCATCACTTTCAGTTTTTCTTCCTGCGGAAGTGTTTCTTTCAATTTAAACAAAACTATATGCTTTACCATACTTGATATTTTAATTAATTATTCTACTTTTGTAATTAACATCGGCCAATACAAGTAGCCTGATGCAAAAGTAACAGTTTTGTTTTAAAATACATCCTATTATTATGATAATTATTGGTATAGCCGGAGGAACCGGTTCAGGAAAGACCACTGTAGTCAAGAAAATAATAGAGAGCCTGCCCGAAGGTTCCGTTGCCGTTATTCCACAAGATTCTTACTACAACGACCAATCTTCCCTCCCTTTGGAAAGGCGCAAGCAGACTAACTTCGACCATCCCGATGCATTCGACTGGGCACTTTTCGAACAACAGATAGCCGAATTACGCCAAGGACGTTCCATCGAACAGCCCACCTATTCCTATATAGTATGTACACGTCTGCCCGAAACCATTCATATAGAGCCGAAGGAAGTCATTATCGTAGAAGGTATCATGAGTTTATATGACAAGGAATTGCGCGACCTGATGGACTTGAAGATTTTCGTAGACGCAGAACCCGACGAACGCTTGTTGCGTGTCATTACCCGTGATATGGTGGAACGGGGCCATCCTTTGGAAATGCTGATAGACAAGTATCGCAACGTTCTGAAGCCGATGCATGATGAATTCATCGAGCCGACCAAACAATATGCCGACATCATTATCCCCAATGGAGGCAACAATCAGAAGGCGATTGAAATTCTTAAGCTATATATCGAAAAGATTTTGGGCAAATGAAACTAGTCCGGCTACTGCTCCTCGCCTGCATCTGCATGATGGCATGCCGCCAACAACCGCAAAGCAATGAAGTGACAAACTACGATTTGCCGCAAATGAAAGACAGTGGAGAATTGGTGGTGCTGACCCTCAACAGCTCGACTTCTTATTTCAATTACCGGGGCGAACCCATGGGATTCCAATATGAATTGGCCGAACAGTTTGCACGCTCGCTTGGTGTGAAGCTGAGGGTGGAAACAGCCAAGAACACACACGACCTGGTACATAAATTACTGACCGGTGAAGGCGATTTGATAGCCTATAACCTCCCTATCACGAAGGAATTCAAAGACAGTGTAGAGTTTTGCGGCGAAGACATCATTACCCACCAAGTACTGGTGCAACGAAACAGCAACAAAGTCCCCCCTCTGCAGAATGTAACCGAACTGATTGGCAAAGAAGTATATGTGAAACCCGGCAAATATCTTGACCGCCTGATAAATCTGGACAAAGAACTGGGCGGAGGTATCCTGATTCATAAAGTAGAGAATGACAGTGTTACCACCGAAGACCTCATTATGCAGGTTTCCAACGGCACCATCGATTATGCCGTCTGTGACAACGACCTTGCCAAGCTCAACAAAACATATTATCCGAACCTGAATATCTCTATGCCCATCAGTTTCGACCAACGCGCTTCGTGGGCGGTCAGAAAAACATCTCCCCTGCTGGCAGCAGCAGCCACCCAATGGCATCGGGAAAACATGACTTCCCCGTCTTACCGGGCAAGCAGCAAACGGTATTTTGAAATCAGCAAACGAATACCGCACGGTTCCATCCTGTCCATACAGAAAGGAAAAATATCCCACTATGACGAATTGTTCAAAAAGTACGCCAAAGAAATTGACTGGGACTGGCGACTGCTGGCTTCGCTGGCCTACACGGAATCGAACTTCGATACGACCGCCGTCTCATGGGCAGGCGCCAAGGGATTAATGCAACTGATGCCGCGCACCGCACGTGCCATGGGCGTCCCTGCCGGAATGGAACAGAACCCGGAAGAAAGCATCAAAGCCGCCGTGAAATACATTGCCGCCACTGCCAACTCTTTCCGCCGCATTCCCGACCCCGATGAACGAATCAAGTTTATCCTGGCAGCCTATAATGCCGGCATCGGACACATCACAGATGCTATGGCCCTGGCCGAAAAATATGGAAAAAACAAATACATCTGGGACAATAATGTAGCCGACTATATTCTCTTGAAAAGCAACGAAGAATATTTCAACGACCCCCTCTGCAAGAATGGTTACTTCCGCGGAGTAGAAACCTTCAAGTTTGTAAAAGAAGTGATAAGCCGGGGCGAAGTCTACAAGAGCAAAATCAAGCACTGAAACGGATACGGAACCGTGTCAGTCCGTCGGAATAAGTTCGCAAAGAGAACGTGCATCCGTGCTTCATCAGCACTTCACGAATAAATATCAGACCGATACCCTGTCCGTTGGGTTTGGTAGAAAAGAAAGGACTGAATAATTTCGCTTCCACCTCTTTGCTGATGCCGGCTCCCGTATCGGCAATCTCAAGCATGGTAGGAAAGACAGAAGTACGAATAAAAATATTGCCTTCCTCACCGATACTCTCGGCAGCATTCTTTATGATATTCACCAATACCTGTTCAAACAGGGAAGTATCCATGCGTACATGCGGATTTTCATCGCACAAAGTCAAGTGCAGCGTTATATTACGGTTGCGGCAAACAGTCTCCATAAACATTTTACAAGCCGCCACACGGTCGTTCAGAGAGACCAATTGCAATTGCGGTTCAGGAATTTTCACCACATTGGCAAAGTTAGTAATGAAACGGCTCATGCTATAACAGCGGTCCACGCATACTTTCATCACCTCACGAAGGTCTTCGGTATCGTCCATACACTCCAAAGCACCATCCACTGTATCAAGAGTGGAAGTAATGCCCGCCACCGTATTGTTGACTTCATGCGCAATCATGCGAATCACCTTTTCGTAAGCCTTCTTTTCGGCCTTCACCACTTCGGAGGTCAGACTTTCTATCAGGATAAACGGATGCGCAAATCCCCGGTCTACAAACGAAAGACGCGAACAACGATAAATCATGGAGTCACTCAGACGAACCGTCTTGCTGGCATCTTTCGGTATGCGCTCTATCTCTTCTGCCAAAGGCGAGGTAAGTTCACAAAGCAAACATCCCTTCACTTCATCGTCTGTCACATAATCCAGATAACGGAGCGCGGCAGCATTAATCATGGAGACATGTCCGTCAAGAGTCAGAATGATCAGTCCCATAGGAGATACGCTGACCAGCAAATCAAGAAAATGATTTTGCTCGCGCAAGCGCAGTCGTTCGTCTTTCAACTGTTCCATCATGCGGTTGAATACAAGCACAATGCGGTCGGCTTCCTTCTGTCCCACCGGAGTGAGGCGACTGCTGAAATCCTGTTCGCGGAGTAAATCCATACCATTGCCGATAGTATCCAATGGTTTAATCACCTTGCGGTAAAAAAAGATAAGAAAGATGAGACTGAAAGTGATAATTCCCTCCACCATATAAAAGAGCATGCCGCGTTCCTTGAAAGAAAGTACCAACAGGACTCCCCAAACCGCCACCAACAACAATGATAGAATGAAGAAAAAGAACTTCAGTTTCATTTTTTTATTTAATCGTTTATCATAATATTATATTTTTCCAACCTACGATAAAGAGCAGCGCGACTGATACCGAGTGCTGTTGCCACCTGTGACATGTTATTATTGTACTTCTCCAATGCCTGCAAAATCGTCTGCCTTTCAATCTCTTCCAACGTCATACCCTGCAGATTAGAGGTCACTTTCGGCTCCACCGGGCATTGATATTGCGCTTTGAAGTCTTCGGACATCAACACCTGTTTGCCGCTCACCAGCAACGTACGCTCCACCAGGTTCTTCAATTCGCGGATATTCCCCGGATAAGGCAATCTGCTGAGATACTCCATCGCTTCGACCGTAAAATCCACTTTAGGCAAACCGTTGGCTTCACATTGCTTATCGGCAAAGTAACGCACCAGCAACGGAATATCCTCACGGCGCTCGCGCAAGGCAGGAAGATGTACCGTTATCAGATTAATGCGATAAAACAAATCTTCACGGAAAGTATGTTCCCGAACCATCCGGGAAAGGTCGGCATTGGTGGCACTCACCACACGGATATCCACCTTTCGCGGACGACTGTCGCCCAAGACCTCAAAGGTTTGCTCTTGCAGCACCCTAAGCAATTTGACTTGGCAACTCAAGTCCAAATCTCCTATCTCATCCAAGAAAATAGTTCCCTTGTCCGCCAGTTCAAAACGCCCCATACGGTCGGAAGTAGCATCCGTAAACGCTCCTTTTTTATGACCGAACATTTCACTCTCGAACAAAGTATGTGAAATGCCGCCCAAGTTCACTTTCACAAACGGCTTCTTGGCACGGGAACTGTTGATATGCACTGCTTCTGCTATCAACTCCTTGCCGGTCCCGCTTTCACCGGTAATAAGTACGGAGGCATTGGTACGGGCTATCCTTTTAATGGTAGCCAGCACATCCATCAGCGGTTTACTCTTTCCGATGATATGGCTGCGGTCAAAGCCGTCATTATCCACCACCGGAGCTTCCGGTTTCTGCTTATCGGCAGTCAGTTCGAGAGCCGTTTCTATACGTTGCATCAAAGCGACATTGTTCCACGGCTTCGTAATAAAGTCAAAAGCACCTGCCTGCATACCCTGAACAGCCAACTGAATGCTTCCCCATGCGGTCATCAATATCACAGGAACATCGGGCCGGAATATCTTCACTTGCTTTAAAAGCGTCAATCCTTCTTCTCCGGTGGTAGACAAGGTAAAATTCATATCCATCAATATCAATTGAGGAGCCACGGAACGCACAATCTCTATCGCTTCCCGAGGTCCTGCAACTGCCTGAACCTCATACTTTGCCCTCTTCAACATGAAGCTGAGAGAAGAACGGATGGCACTATCATCATCTATAATCAATATCATAATGATGCAAAAATAAAAATTATTATTCAATTACTGCTTGATAATCTTCTCAAAATCGGCATCAATACCCGTATTGTCCGTAAAGTCCCACAAAGTAAGACTGCGAATCTGATAGTAATAAGACCAATAGGCATACAATTCATTGATGTGTTTCTGTCTTGCCTCATCCTTCTTCAACTGAGAATCGTTCAGGTCGAGCGTGGAAATCTTTCCAATCATAAAAGTCTCCACATTGGTATTATAACGCTTCTCGGCAATCTTATCTGCTTCATTTGCTATCTGAAGCTGCATCTGCTGATTATTAAACTGCTCTACGAGGATAAAAAGGTCTTGATTGAAGTTCATGGTTTCCTGACGCAATCTGCTTTCCACCACATCGCGGTTACTCTTTGCAATCTTCACCTTTCCCCGACGTTTCCCCCAGTCCAGGATAGGAATCTTGAAACCGACTTCCACTATCTGATTATCCTTCAGATTATGATAAACGGTATTCAGTTCATTATTCGTTCCCGTAAAGCCGACCTGCGCATACAAGGTTATCTCACGAAGATCACCTTTCGCCTTTGCTACTTCATAATCAGCCTCCAACTGACGGCGGCGGATATTCTGGGCAAAAGAGTTATTGGTCAATGCCTTATCGAGCACATCATCATAATTAAGCAAAACCGAAGGAATACTTTCCGGAACCACCGGCTCCAAATCTTCATCCTCACTCAATGCCAAAAAAGAACGGAGCTGAAACATACGGCTTTTCAGAGTACTCTCATTATCAGTCAGAGTAGAACGGGCATCCAGCACATTCAATTCCAACTGCAACAAATCATTTTCACTAATTTGCCCCATGCTGCGCTTGGCCTTCGCCACTTCATGCAGCTTTTGTGCATTTTCCAAATTCTGCCGGGCTATATTCACATTCTCTTTTGCCAACAAAAGATTGAAAAAATAATTAATGGTCGTTCTTGTCACATTCTCGGTAGCACTGAGAAATGAGGCTTTTGCTTCAGCATATCTCACAGGCTCTATGCGACGATCCCACTTAATATTATTTACACCGAAAATAGGCTGGTTCAAAGTCAGGGCAATAGGCACGGACATATAGCGTTTGGATTTATCGCCATCCAACTGTTTCAAGAAATCAAGAGAAGAGTTCAACGAAAGCGTACCACCCGTAAACCAAATACTTTGATCAATGGACAGTTCGCCACTCATCTGCAAATTATTGTTACGGACATACGTATAAGTACCATCTTCCTGCTGGTATGAATTATATTTCTTATTATAGCTGGGCAGTGTTGCCTTCAAATTCATTTCCGGCAAAAGGTTGGCGCGGAATGTGCGGTATTCCCAATAAGCAGTTTTCAACTCATTCAATGCCACAGCTGCATCCACACTCTGAGTGCGGGCTATCACAATGGCCTCGTCAAGCGTAATGGAACGTCGATGTTCTTTAATTTGCGTCTGCGCTCCGGCAGTCATCGAAAGAGCGATGACCATAAACAAAGATATTACTTTTTTCTTCATTGTCTTATGCTTCTTTTTTGCAAGAGAGTAAACAAATGGTATGCCAAAAACATATATCACTGAATAATAACAAGTTAATATAAAAATAGAGTGTCCGATTTCGGACACTCTATTCATATACGAACAGCTGATTATAGCTGTTTCAGAAAAGACCTTGAAGTTTTCATTAAAGATGGAAGAGTCTTTAAAAAAGACCTTGAAGTTTTTTAAAAAGGTCAAGGTCTTTTTAGGAAAGGAGAATTGATGAAATCTCCTTTCACACATAACGGTGCTCAAACGTCCTATTCATGGGGACTTTCGTGTGAAAGCAACCTTCATTGTTTCTCTTCACATCAAACCCCGATGAACAAAGGAATTCAATGAGTGCGATGCGTGAAAGCAACTTTTATCAACTTCCTTTTCATACTCTTATTCCCCATGCAAAGCCTCAGCCGGCTGAATCTTCATGGCCTGGCGAGCCGGGAACCAAATACTGAACACCACTACTACCAACAAAAGGAAATAAGTAAGTATTCCTCCGACAATAAAACGTCCCAAGCTCCATTCTACCGGCCACGTATTCACCAAATCGGCAACGCCTAAATTGTAAGCAACAATCAATGCCGGAATATAAGCGAAAGTAACCAACAAAATCCCCTCTCCCATCAAGAGCCGCATAAGGCTGTGAGGAGTAGCTCCCGAAGTGATTCGGATGGCAAGTTCCTCCCGACGGTGTTGGGTACGGAACCAAAAAGTGCCAAGTACCGCCAAGAATGCATTAATCAAGAAGAAACCGGCAATAGCAAGGTAAGTATAAAGTTCACTGCGATAGTCCGACAATTGCTCATTGCGGAACTCACTCATCGGACGCATATCTGCCAAATAAAGATTGCCTACACGAAGCTGTTTCTTCATTTCCTTGCGGAAAGCCTCTACAAAACCGGGGCGATCGGCATCCGCCTTTACGCGAATAAACAAGTCCTGATAAGGAATGCTGGCATAGGTGCATTTAAATCCATCATTACAGACATAATAAAACGCTGCTTGTTGCGAAGTGTATTCATTGTACTTCTGATTTTCACAAACAGCAGATACCCGGACAGAATCACTTCCATCTTTATTAAAGCTCACAAGCTTACCCACCATTTCCACACCTTTGCGGGGCGTATATTCTTTGCTTCCTTTTCCACTTATCAGGTAACGGGCAAGATTGTCCGTCATCACCATTTCTTCTGGACGGGCACGTTTTGAAAGTTCTTCGGGAGAGCATCCGTCTGCCCCCTTTACTCCAAACACAGAGAAATAACCGGGGCTGACCATGCGCGTATAAGCACCTGCCTGCAAAGTATCATAAAAAACAGTCTTAAACCCATTCTTCCACACATAATGAAAATGCATGCGGGTATAGCACAAATCCTTCACGGCAGGATGACGCTTCAAGCGATTACAGAACTCCAGATATTCACCGGTCATCATCTCGTGAGAGCGAGTGGTTGTATCTCGTTCCAGACTCTCCTGAGGTAATACGCCCACTTGGATGTAATAGACATTTTCCCATTCAAAGCCAAGAGATTTCTGTCCGTTGACCGCCACGGCATATACATAGTCCACAGCATACCACAAGGAAGTGGCAATCACAAATATTCCGGCCACCAAAAGAAGATTGGCACGAAGGTTATTCTTTATAATTTTTAATATATGTATCAACATGGTTTCAGAGTTTTTCATTCAACGAATCTACAATTGGAGTATGCGCCACTCTCCATGCAGGCACGTATGCCGAAAACATATTGAGTATCAAGCAAAAGCCAAATGCAATGAGAAATATCACAGGACTTACCATAGAGGCATTCATTGTGGCAGTGGCTCCCCATACGGTTTGCAACAACCAGTCGCTCATCAACCACAAGAACAGATAAGCCAATGCCAACCCCAATAATCCGCCCATAACCGTCAGTACCAGATTTTCGTTCAGCACTTGCCATACCAGCTCATTGCGAGTCGCACCAAAAGCCTTGCGGATACCAAGTTCTTCCAAACGACGGCGCATACGGGTATTGGTCAGTCCACTCAAATTGATGGCAGGAACCAAAAGAATAATCAGTATCATAATACCATATTTCCAGAAATTGGCATTCAGATTCTCGTATTGATTGGCAAACTTACGATTGAGCTGCATACGGAAATTATCAGGTTGTCCCATCAATTGCAATTCCATATCACCCAATGTCGTGTTTATCTGCGCCACACCGCGAGCCACTTCATTGCGAATAGCATCGAAATCATCGGTAGAACGGGCAAGAATGGTAATAACATTATTACCACCGGTTTGACCTGCCTCCGCTTCACTGGCAATAGCGTTTGAGGTATAAGGAGCATATACTTCACTCCATGTAAACTCACAAAAACGATTCACGTCATCCACCACTCCACATACTGTATAGGCAGCAAAGTTAACCAGAATATCCTTTCCTATGGCATTCTCTGCCCCTCCGAAAAGCCGGCGTGCCACACTCTTGGCTATGACAGCTTGCTTCATCCCCGATTGGAAATCAGCTTCCGTAAAAGGCTTGCCCGCCAAGAAACGGAATTGATATACTTTCCAGAAGGCGGCATCGGTCAACATAAGCGGAGTATTCATTTCTTCGTCGGAACCGACGGTACCCACAAGAACCTCTCCTCCCTCGTAAGTGGCAGTAACTGCTTCCGGAGTAGTCAATGGATAAAATATCTCCTTTACCAACCACAACGAAGGACGGGAATGCCCTGCACTATTGGGGTCTTTTTTATCATAAACAGTACGTTCCCACTTGACATAAAGCGAACGGGAACGGTTCACTTCGGGGGCATAATCTGCCGTCTTTGCCTGATACACAATCAATATCACCATAATCAGAGCTATGGCAAGTGCGGTGCCCAAAACGGTTATCACACTCAACAAAGGTTGATTACGCAACTGAAAAAAGGCTTGTTGTATTATCTTTTTCATTTACACTAAAATTTATTTCATCATTTTATTTATATATATTCTTATTCCTCATGCAGCGCTTCGGCAGGCTGAATCTTCATAGCTTGTGTAGCAGGCATCCAAATGCCAAAAACAATCATTAGCGCCATCAATAACCGATAACGCTAATGGCAAAGAAGCAACAATCCTATCTACCAAAACAGGTTTTACATCACCTGACGTCCGTCAAAGAAGCGAATCGTGCGTGAAGTCTGTTTGGCTTGTTCTTCATTGTGAGTTACCATTACAATGGTGCGTCCGTCTTCCTTATTCAGTTTATGCAACAATTCCATCACTTCCGCACCCATCTTTGAATCCAAGTTACCGGTGGGCTCATCGGCAAGGATTATTTCAGGATTACCGACAATGGCACGCGCAATGGCTACACGCTGGCATTGACCACCCGACAATTGAGTGGGCATGTGGCGCATACGATGGCTCAGCCCTACACGCTCCAACACTTCCTTAGCCAAACGGGTACGTTCTTTGGCCGGCATCTTTCTATAGAGCAAAGGAAGCTCTACATTGTCAATCACATTCAATGAGTTAATCAGATGGAAAGACTGGAAAACAAAACCAAGTGTCTTGTTACGAAAAGCCGCCAATTCTTTGTCTTTCATATTTTCTACCGACGTACCGTTTATCTCAATCTTACCGCTACTGGGTGCATCCAACAGCCCCATGATATTCAAGAGAGTAGATTTTCCACATCCTGAGGGACCCATGATACTCACAAACTCACCTTTTTCCACATCCAGATTTACATTCTCAAGTGCCAAGGTCTCAATTTCATTTGTACGGTAAATCTTGTTGATGCCGGTTAATTTAATCATTGCCATAATCATTTTATTTTAAATTGTTATTATTATCTTCATTAAAAGTTCGCTGTTGTCTTTCAACATTCAAAAGTTATGCCAAAAGTATAAATTATTTATTATCAATATTTTGCGCTTCATACAAAGTGTCCGTTATCGAACACTCTGCCCGATTTTGTGCGCATCGGAAACTATTCGTCACGCAAAGCATCGGCAGGCAAGATATGCGAGGCACGCTTCACCGGTATATAAGTACCTATCAATGCGATAACAAGCAAGATGATATAAGTCATCAGTGTAACGATGCAGAAATGCATCACCGGCTGATTTTGCCAATAACTCATATCAAGTATTGCCCTCTTTACTCCCGAAGAGAAAAATCCACTCTCATGCACCTGATGGAAAACCACCGGAAGAGCTACCACAAAAGCAACCGTTACCAATAAAAATGCTTCCGCTAAAAATTGATTACGCACAGCATTTTCAGATGCTCCCATACTGCGCATAATACCTATCTCCTGACGACGCGCATTGCAACGAATCCAGAAAGTACCTACCATACCCAAGAAAATACAGAGCAACGCAAATCCGGCTAACGAATATTTCAGGCGGAGTTGATTGATGACACCGCTTCTCTGCGCATACATATAACTCACCTCTTCAAACGATTCAAGCCCGGAACAATAGAAATTACCAGCCTTAAGCAAAGGCATCACTTCCTTTTTGAAACGCTGTTCAAAAGCGTTGGCATCTACTCCTTCTTTCAGCGAAAAAGTGATGCTGTACCTCCAATTCATATAAGTCTTCCCTTGTATCTCATTATATACCCACACCAATAAAGGATAAGGTTGTTCATAATTGCGATGCTTATAATCTTGAAAGACACCTGCAATTTCATAACTGCTCTTATCATGAGAATATACTTTTTGCCCTGTCACATCCGTTTTTCCAAAAAGAGCCCGGGCCAGAGCCTCTGATAAAAATACTTTTTGACGTGTCGCCGCATCTGCCGGTATATTTATATCAGCCCCCGTAAAAGCATCTTTCATGCCATAAGTGCGAAACATATTACTACCGTCTTGCAGATAAAATTCATAATATTGTGTATGTATATATTTATCATTCTTGATATCCGCCGTATCATTATATATTTGTGTTCCATTCCACGAACCGGAATTAGGAAAGCTGGCACTGGAAGCAATAGAGAAATCTTTCATCTCAGGCAGGTCGCGCACCACACGAATAATACGATTATAAGATTCTTTACAAATGGAATCTGTATTCATTTCTGCTTGATAATTCCCATTGGAAGATTCATAATTCCCTATCTTCACCACATATCTGTTATGGGCATCATACCCCGAAGCTATAAGTTTATCGGCAGTCAGAATATAAATGGGGTCAATCACTGTCCAAAGGAAAAAACTGACAATGACCAATTCTATAAATATCCAGCCATTCATTCTGCGCTGGTTCCATAGTTGGCATATTATTTTCTTTATCATAATCGTATTTTTGTATTAACGTTTAGTATTAAGAGACTGAATAATGGTATGCCGCAAAGACCATAAGGCAGGCACGAATGCCGATATCAGATTGAGCAACACACAAAGCACAAAAGCAAAACTGAAAATCCATGGGTTGAACAGCATCTCGAAAGAAAGAAACGGTGTTTTGGCAGGGTCATTTACCCAATCGTCAAACAAATTAAGTATCCAGTCACTTGCAGTCAGTACAATTAAATAGGATAGTAAAATACCAATCAAACCACCCAGACAAGTCAGTAACAGATTTTCCCATAACACCTGTCCCAACAATATTTTATTGGTGGCTCCATACGCCCGGCGTACCCCCAACTCACACAAGCGATGATCCATACGCGATGAAATCATGCCACTCAAGTTCATGGCGGGAATAAAAAGCAAAGCCAGCAATATATAAATCAATCCTTTCAACAGTTCCCCCCAATCAGGCGCCTCACAGGAATTCTTTCGGAATGTACTTTTCCAGAAATCATCGGGTTGTTGCATTAAATCATTTTCATATTCGGAAGTCTGAAGATTGTATTTACGAAAAACATCCTGTACTTCGGCACGCAAAGCTTCTTTATCGGCCGGTGTCGGAGCAAGCATATAAATATGGACATTACCTATCAGTTTCTCACCCTCAAACGTTCGGGACACCCATGAGTGTAAAAACAAAGGTATCCATAAGTCACCTGCCGTATCAGGAGTGGCATTCGACACATCTTGCACAATTCCACACACACGAAACTCCTTACCATTGAAGGTAAAATATTTCCCTACTACATCTGTCGAAGCAAAAATGCGTTTAGCAAGGCTTTCCGACAAAACAGCTACAGGCAAACCGGCATCTACATCAGCCTGAGTAAAAGGTTTTCCGGTCAAAAAGCGAAAAGAGAACACAGACCAGAACCCGGAATCAGCATAGTATGGATTTACCTCCATTACCTCTTTCTTATCAGGCAAGGCTATCGTATTATTACCCATAAAATCCTGCGTACCGGCACCGATAGCTTCCAAATGAGGCAAATCTTTCAACATTTTATCCACCAGATAGTAGGAAGCACCGCCATTGCAATTCCAACTTTCCTTATTTGTCTTAGGATAACATTTCATTGCCTTAATCGTTAGCATCCTATCGCGGTTGTATTCCGGATAAATCGGAGCAAATTTCACATAAAAGATAATAAACATAGTCATGGTTAAAGCAATGGAAAGACCCGTACCCACCACATAGATAGAAGTAAAAAGCTTGTTTTGCTTTATCAGTGTCCATGCTTGTTTTAAATATAGTTTTATCATATCAAGAATAAATATTAAATTACATTTTATTTAGATGAAGAACCCGGTTTCTTTGCCGGATTCTTCATCAATCCCCCACGAAACACTTATTTACTTTAAAAAGAGAATTTTATTTTTTCGTTTATGTTGCAACTGTTCCTACTTGACTTTCAACTTGCTTTTGTTTTTATAATTGCTCATATCACTGACCACCACTTTATCACCGGGTTGCAATCCGCTCACCACCTCCACATATTCAAAGTTGCTGTCGCCAAGTTGTACCTTACGCTTTATTATCTCATTATCACTGTCCTGCACGAACAATTCATATTCGCCACGGCCTACATAATAAGAAGCATTTGCTATTCTCATCACATCTTCTTTCACGGCATTCATTACATATACATCTGTTTTCAATCCTGAACGGAGACGTTTGTTATTATCCTCCACCAACTGGACTGTAAACGAAATTACACCATTCTTTGACAACGGCGTAACACTGCTCACGATGCCTTCCAATTTTTCATTGCCGATTTTGACAATGGCACGTCCTCCTGCCGCCACACGGTCGCCATAAGTATCGGCTATTTCACCTTCCACTTTAAAATGACTCAAATCTGAGATGACAGCCACCTGTGTGCCTTGCGGCACCTGTGCACCGACCTGATTATTAATATAAGTAAGAATAGCTTTGCGTGGCGAACGGATTTGGGCATCATCCAATGTCCGCTTCATTTCGGCCAGACTCTTTGCGAAGATATTAAATTCCAGTTCTTTCACTTTAAGGTCGGCTGCCTTGACTTCTTTTTCATTTGCATATTGCTGGCGGAGCTGTTCCAATTCCAATTTTCCCGTATTAAAGTTCAACTCTGCCTGACGCACCTTATCCGTAGTACCGGAACCCAAACTATCCAAATAACGTTCATTACGAAGCTCTACTTCCATACGGTTCAACTTCATGGCAGAAATTTTCACCTGCATTGCCAAATCACTCAGATACGTATTATTGTTCACCTTCAACTGTTCCAGCTGATAACGCTTCATCTGCTCTTCATCCAGCAATTTCTTATATTCCGTTTCCGTACTCTGAAGGTCCAGTTTAAGAATCGGCGTCCCCACATCCACACTGTCTCCTCCCTTACGATAAACTTCCACAATACGGGTATTGATGGGAGAGTTGATGATTTCCTCAAAAGCCGGAACAACCTTACCGGAAGCACTCACACTTACCTCAATTATCCCTGTATCCACTTCCGAGAATACCAAATCCTTCCGATTCACACTACTCCGCATGAAAGAAATCAGCAAAGCGATGCATACGATGCCGGCAACACCTATAACACCATATTTAATCAACATTTTCTTACGCTCTTTATCACGTACTTCTTTTGGAATTTCTCTGTCCATAATTTATCGTTATTTTATTATTTTTTTCATATCAAATCTAAAGCAACATTCATGCCAAAACACCAATAATCTGATTATCAATCATAAAACAAAAAGAAAGGGTGTCCGATATCGAACACCCTGTACGTTTTTAAACTTCTGCAAACGGACATTCATGATTCCGTTTCATCGCAGACGCAATATATCTCCCACCTTCGGCGCTGCATCCTCAGGCTTCATTTTATTCATTTTATATAAATTCTTCAGACGAATTCCGTATTTCTGTGCAATGGAGTACATTGAATCTCCGCTGCGTACCACATGAACAACATGCTCTTTGTCGGCACGACGGTGTTTCTTATCCAAATAGATAATATCTCCCGGTTTCAACACATATCCTTTATACAAGTCATTGTACTTTCTCAGTTTACGCTGACTGATATCGAACTCTTTCGACAGACTTTTAAAAGTATCTCCGCTACGCACCACAATATACAGCAAATCATTTGCCAAATAAGGCTGATGCGGATTTGGAAACTCTTTCATCCACTTGATACCGTCACGGGTATCGAATTTATGTAAGTCATACAGTTCGATAATGTCAATCAAACGATAAGCATAGCGAGGATCTGTTGCATATCCGGCTTTTTTCAACCCATGTGCCCAACCTTTATAATCTGTTATCTTCAATTTGAACAAAAAGGCATAACGCGAACGCCCTTTTAGAAATTTGGAATGGTCTTCATAGGAGTCACGCGGATGCTTGTAAGCACGGAAGCATTCATTACGGGCATCATCATCATAACGCACTGTACGCCCTGTCCAGTCACCTCCGCACTTAATGCCGAAATGATTGTTCGACTTACGGGATAAAGCACTTTTTCCGGCTCCCGATTCCAACAATCCCTGTGCCAATGTAATGCTGGCAGGAATGCGATAACGCTTCATTTCCTCCACAGCTATATCCTTATACTTATGAATGTATTCTTCGTATTGACGATTACGCGTCTGCGCCTGCGCCGTAAAAAGACAGAATCCGCACAGCACAACAATGATAATATATCTCAACGTCGTTTTCATCTTTCAGAACTGTTCCAATATTTGTATTCGTTTTTCGATGGGAGGATGTGTCGCAAAAAGCCCGCTCAACCCACTCAATGCACTTGTTGCCTGCTTGCCCGGATGCTGAATAAAAAGTTGAGCCACATCTTCACGCTTCACAGCTTCTATATCGGGATCGGCCGATATTTTACGCAAAGCACTTGCCAAAGCCAAAGGATTCTTGGTCATCTCCGCCGAACCTGCATCTGCCAAATACTCGCGTTTGCGCGAAATGGCAAAGCGCATCAAGATGGCAAAGAAATAACCGACAGCCGCAACCAACATGGTCAGCAGAAGAATCAAAGCCGCCCCTCCCTTGTCATCACGTTTACGTGTAAAGGAAGAATAATAAGCAGAGCGCAATGCTATCTGTGCCAGCATAGAGAAAATTCCCACAAACACGATGGAGATGATAAGCAAACGTACATCATGATTACGGATATGAGACAATTCATGGGCTATAACTGCCTCCAGTTCTTCATCATTCAGCTTCTCAATGATACCTTTAGACAATGTTACGGTATAACTCTTTTTATTTATACCACTGGCATAAGCATTCAGTGAATCATCATTTATGATGTTGATTTTAGGCATCGGCATCCCCTGACTCATACAAAGATTCTCCACCAGATTATAGACACGTTTATTTTCTTTCCGTTCCAACGGTCGGGCACCCGTAGCAGCGTTGATGATGGAAGTATTGGCAAAGTAGGCAATCAGAAACCAAATGAATACGCCTCCCAATACATAAGGAGCCATTTCTATAAATAAAGCCACTGACCGGTCGGTGACACCTACCTGATAATAATGGGGTGCATCACCTTGTGTCAAATAAACCAGCAAATAACAAAACACGAACAAAAGCCCTACTACCAGGCAGGGAAACAAACAGAGCAGAAGCAGCGAACGAAAGTTATTCCTGCTCTGCTGTGTGTGTATGCCAACATATTGCATCGTCCTTAAAATTTAATTTTAGGAGCTTCCTCCAAAGCTGCGCGTTGCTCTCCCAAGTCAAACATCACTTCTTTACGGAAACCGAACATACCTGCCAGAATATTGGAAGGGAATGTCTCTACTGCATTATTATATTCTTTGGTAGCAGAATTAAAATAACGGCGCACGGAAGAAAGCTTATTTTCCAAATCGGCTATTTCCTCCTGCAACTGAAGAAAGTTTTGGTTTGCTTTCAAGTCCGGATAGGCTTCCAATGTTATTTTCAATCCACTCAAAGCAGAAGACAAGGCATTCTCTGCTACAATTTTCTCGTCAATGGTTTTGGCACCGATAGCCCCGTTGCGGGCATTGATAACCCGCTCCAACGTATCTTTTTCGTGAGCCGCATATCCTTTTACAGTTTCCACCAGCTGAGGTACCAGGTCATGGCGCTGCTTTAGCTGAACATCGATGTCAGCAAACGCATTCTCGCGGTTATTACGCATTTTAACCAATGAATTATACATGGAAACCAACCAGGCTGCCAAGATAACGACTACTACAATCACAATAATTGCTGTCATAATTTTCTCGTTTTAAATTGTTGTTACCTGCAAACATACTGATTTTATCCGGCAGTATGTATTCTTTTTCAAATAATTTACGTTTTTACTCAAATTCCAATGAACCAAAGAAATCGGGTCTGTGGAAATCCGGCTTTTCTATGTTGATGGGGTTCCACGACAAGAAATGTGGAGTTTGCAATTCATCACCGCACTTATAGAAGTTAGCCTTTATCGTCTGTCCGTCCAATGAAGTAATCCGGTGCTTAAAGAATACTGTATAAGGAATGACCAAAGCCACTTCCCAAGTACATTCCCCTATCCGTTCTTCAAAAGGCGTACGGCCCAAGCTCGACCAACGAGACACTTTTTCCATCACTTCACGCGGTGCATGTTCCCGATTATTCCGCTCTGCTCCTGCCCCGACCAAAAATGTGCCGATACAGCTGCACTCCATATTGTAATACACACCATCGCCTGCGGGAATTGAAAAAAACTCCATACACGAATCAGTCCAGACCGCTCCGTTATCTTCTCCATATTTGGCACGAACACTGCCTTCGGTCACTTTGTAATGTATTAAAATGGAATCGGCCGTATGCGCGATGCGAAAAGCAGCTTCAGGATGATAAGGATATTCCTTCCAATTTACAATATCTATCTTTTGAAACGATACGCCTTCATTGTCCAATACTTGAGGCACGGCTTGTGCATCATTGACTGATGCAGTTATTTTCTTGACTTTCATGGTTTTCTTTTTTAGATTATTGAATTCGTTTTGATTTTGTTCTCGCAAACATACAAAAAAGAGTCGACACTCGGAAAGAATCTTTCTTTTTTCGAGAATGATGAAAGGATTATTTTCTATCTTTGTCCTGCAAAAGAAAAACTTAATTTACATTTTACACAATATCTAAAAAACTACTTAATTTATGAAATCAGTTAACCGAATCTGTTTAATGATGATTCTTTGCTGTGTATGTTGTATAAACATTGCACAAGCTGCTGTTAATCCCAAACCTTTTGTTATCCCGGAACTGAAAGAATGGAAAGGCAACGAAGGCAAATTCATTCCTACCGAACAAACCCGCATTGTTTACCCAAAAGGAAATTCTGAATTGCAACGCATCGCCCGGATGCTGGCAGATGACTGCAATACCTTATTTAATCATACTCCGCAGATAGTGGAAGGAAAAGGAAAGAAAGGCGACCTCATTCTTTCACTTAAAAAAGACAAATCATTAGGACAAGAAGGATACGCCATTCGCGTTACCGACCGAATCGAGCTGACCGCCCCCAAAGCCATCGGTGTATATTGGGGAACACGTACCCTGCTGCAGATAGCCGAACAAAACAAAGAAGACCTGGCTCTTCCCAAAGGTGAAATCCGTGATTATCCCGACTATGCCATGCGTGGATTTATGATTGATTGCGGACGAAAATTCATTCCTATGTCTTATTTGCGCGATTACGTGAAAATCATGGCATACTACAAAATGAACACACTGCAAATTCATCTGAACGATAATGGATTTAAACAGTATTTTGAACAGGACTGGAACAAGACTTATGCAGCTTTCCGCCTGGAATCGGATACTTATCCCGGACTCACGGCACGTGACGGATTCTATACAAAAAAAGAATTTATCGATTTGCAGAAGTTGGCAGAAGAATGTTTCGTCGAAATCATCCCGGAAATAGATGCGCCTGCCCACACATTGGCATTCAGCCATTATAAACCCGAGATAGGAAGTAAAGAGTATGGAATGGATCATCTGGATTTGTTCAATCCCGAAACATATAAATTCATGGACGGACTCTTTAAAGAGTATTTGGAAGGAGAAGAACCTGTCTTCCGTGGTCCACGCGTACACATCGGCACAGATGAATACTCAAACAAAGACAAAAAAGTAGTGGAAAAATTCCGTGAGTTTACAGACCATTATATCCGTTATGTAGAAGGCTTCGGAAAACAAGCCTGTGTATGGGGAGCATTGACACATGCCAAAGGAGAAACTCCCGTAAAAGCCGAAAATGTAATTATGAGCGCCTGGTATAACGGATATGCAGAGCCTAAAGAAATGGTTAAACAAGGATACAAACTTATTTCCATTCCCGACGGTTTTCTTTATATCGTACCTGCTGCCGGTTATTATTATGATTATCTGAACACGGAAGAGCTATATAACTCCTGGACTCCTGCCCACGTAGGTAAAGCTGTCTTCGAAGAAAAAGATCCTGCCATTCTGGGAGGTATGTTTGCAGTATGGAATGACCATGTAGGAAACGGTATCTCTACCAAAGATATTCATCACCGCACGTTCCCGGCTTTACAAACTTTAGCCGTAAAAATGTGGACGGGAACTGCAACTTCACTTCCGTATAATGAATTCAACCGCATGCGCGAAATGTTGAGCGAAGCACCGGGAGTAAACCAAATGGGACGTATCGGCAATGCGCCGGGACTGGTATACGAACAAGCCAATGTTGCTCCCAAAAGCCGCACACCACATCGTGAAATCGGTTACGGTTATCGTGTGACATTTGATGTGGAAGGTGCAGCAGAAACACCGGGAACCGAACTGTTCCGTTCACCGGATGCCGTATTCTATCTGTCCGACCCTATACGTGGAATGTTAGGTTTTGCACGTGACGGATATTTAAACACATTCAGTTACAATATCCAACCGGGCCAACGTTTAAATATCGGTATAGAAGGAGATAACAAAGCAACACGTCTGTTTATCAATGGAAAATTAGTAGAAGAACTGAATATCCAGCAACGTTTCTTTGATAAAGAAGGAAAAACAAAAATGAATTATGTCCGCACACTGGTATTCCCATTAGAACAGGCAGGAGAATTCAAAAGTAAAATATCCAACTTGAAAGTTTACAAGAAATAAACTGAAATCGACCGTCTTTTATTATCCGGACACGGATTTTACGGACATAAGGAGCCGAGCTCTTGAATCCGTAAAATCCGTGTTGTTTATTCGTGAAGAGCAGGAATTATCTCCTGCTGTTACTATTATTATTCTTCATTCCTTGTCTTTTACCCATCTCCTTTCTCATTTTATCTCCGATTCTTTTTTCCATATTATACATTTTCTGTATTTGTTTCGGTGATAGGAATTTACGGAATTCATTATAATATTTCTCACGAATATCCAGCATCTTGCGGCTCTGAGCAAAACGAGCCTTTATTACTTGTTCTACTTCTGCATCCGTAAGCGTAGAACGAGGAGCACGCGGATTCATATCGCGGACAGCACGCATTTCTTCCATATATTTGGTGTATACAGGTTTAAACTTAGCAGTCTCCGCATCATCCAATGCCAGTGCATTTATGAGCTGATTACATTGCATTTTCTGCATCTGTTCCTGACCGAACTGCTTTCTGTCCATCTTTCCTTCTTTTTTACCTTGTGCAAATATTGCCATTTGACTACCCATAAAGAGAGCTACCAACACCATAAAAAACTTTTTTGTCTTCATAATCTATTACTTTTTAAATAAATAATTAATTCATAAATATGTCATACTCTGATAATTCCACCCATTCCTCTAACTCATCATCCGGCATTTCGGCTATAAAATTATCCATTGCATCCGAATATGAGTAGTCAATACCGGTTGCCACAAGTAAAGAGTTGGAAGATACTTGTTCCGCTTCCGGAGTACCGGCAGGAAAGAAAACCAATCCCAACACCATCGCTGCCGCCGCCAGTGTTGCCGCAATCACCAACCTCATCCGAAGTTGTTTTTTATGTTTTTCCACTTTCGTACGTGCCGATACCTGTTCCTGCATCCGGTCAAAGAAACCATCCGGTGTACGATAAGGCATCTGCTTTCCTATGTTTTTAAAATCAAATTCTTTCTCCATTCTATCCTTAATTATTAGTCATATATTCTTTTATTTTCTCTTTGGCATAATGATAATTCACCTTCAACGTTTCCGCCCGTGTATCGGTTATCCGGCTAATTTCCTCGTAATCCAATTCATCATAGTAACGCAGGTTAAACACGATACGTTGTTTTTCAGGTAACGAAAGAATGGCTTGTTGAAATTTCACTGCCATTGCATTATCGTAATCCACATAGTCGGATGCCATCAATTTATTCATTAATTCCTCTTGCACTTCCTCGGCAGAAACAGCCTGCTCTTTTCGGCTGTTCAAGAAACGGAGACATTCATTGGTTGCAATCCGATACATCCATGTGCCCAACGAGCTCTCTTCCCTAAACCGGTCAAGGTAACGAAAGACACGGATAAATACTTCTTGCAGTATATCCTCCGCATCTTCGTGGGAAACCACCAAGCGTCGGATATGCCAATATATAGGTTGCTGAAAATTCTCCATCAGCAATTTGAATCCATGTTCCTTATCAGAAGCGCAAGCTTCCCGGATTTTATCTTCATTTATCATCTGTTTCTTGCAATGTTTATCAGTTAGAACCTTTAAAAGTAACGAAGTTAAATGTGCAACGGTGGATTTTACATTAATTAAATATCCGAGGCGCATTTCTTCCAAACAATAACAATTGTAGGGAAATCCCTATAATCAAATAGGGAAAAGAGTCCGATCATATCGAATTCCCTGCCTATCTTTGCCTACACATAAAAACAACATTATATGAAAAGAGTAAAAGAAACACTAGCCGTTTTATTTTTAAGCCTTGTTCTCGGAAGTTGCGGGAGCTTAATGGACAATAACATATTACTATCCATTCACAAAGGTATGACACAGGAAGAAGTGACCAAACTGCTGGGACGCCCCGACTATCGCCGGTTCGACGAACAAGGAGAGCAATGGGAATACAGGAAAGGAGGAGGAATAGGACACTATGGAACCACTATCCTGATTGATTTCAAGAACAATCTGGTAAGCAATTTGGATTCTTTTGAGAGTGTCCCCACTCCTCCTGCGGTGGCAGTATGTCCTCCCGCACAGGTGGAATCTACGGTTGTTGCTCCTCGTCCGCCACATCACAACGGACACCGTCCTAATTATCCCCAAATAACGAGTGACAATGATTTCCAACAATTATACAATAAGATAAAACAGAAACCTTTCAAAGACGAACAATTGGATATATTGTCATTAGCCGCCGGACACCGTTGGTTCAGCTGCCAACAATGTGTCAGACTCATGTCTATCTATACCTTCGACGATGATAAACTGAAAGTACTGCAAATATTGGCAACCCGCATTGCAGACAAAGAGAATTATGATAAGATTATCAACTCACTTGACTTTCTATCCAGTGAAGACAAAGCCAAAGAAATGCTTGGCATTCCCAAAAAACGATAATCATTTTCTTCACTCGTATATAAAAAAGTCCTGCCATAACCTACTTAAAACAAATAGTAGCTATGGCAGGCATTCTTCTGAAAAGGCAAAGGGAATATGCCCTATTCATCAAAAATTACTTTATGCCCTGATAATACGGATTAGGTTCGGTAGGAACAGGCGCATGTGTATCATCAATCCACTTCATAAGCTTGTTATAAAGTTCTTCCTTTTTTTGAGGATTAAGTCCTGCCATATTCCTTGTCTCTCCCAAATCTTCTTTCAGGTTATACAATTCCATTGACTTATCCTCGTAATTATAAATTAATTTCCAATCACCCGAACGAATACTTGAATAAGGTCGCGCTCTGAAATCCTTACCGCCATTGAGATACGATTCCAGATATGCCGGAAAATGCCAAAATAAATCCCGTTCTGTCTCCTTATTTTTCACAACCTCAAAGATATCTCTTCCATCCGGATTTCCCGATGTTTCTCCTTTGGCAAGATGAACAAAAGTAGGATAGAAATCTACTCCGATGACCGGAACAGAAGTGCGTGTGCCTGCCGGTATTTTCCCGGGCCATTTGATAATCAAAGGAACACGCGAACCTCCCTCGTATGGCGTCCCCTTCCCGCCGTGAAGAGGATAATTATCAGTCACCGGTTCGGAACCGCCATTGTCGGAATAGAATATAATAATGGTATTCTCTTCTATTCCCATCTCTTGAATGGCACGACATATCTTTCCTACTCCATCATCCAATTTCTCAATCATCGCAGCATATACAGGATTAGTATGGTACTTTCCTACAGGTTTATTCTTGTATTTATCAACGACCGATGCAGGAGCCTGCAAAGCCGTATGAACCGCGTGGTGAGAGAGATGAAGAAAGAACGGAGCATCTTTGTGGGATTTTATAAAAGAAACAGCCTCATCCGTCAAGCGGTCGGTAAGGTATTCTCCCGGTGTTCCTTTCTCCAATCCCAGATGGCATTTACTTTTATCGGGCAGACAATAAGGATAAAAATAAGAATAAGGCGAGCCGGCCCGGTTTCCTCCTACATTCCAAATGAATCCTTGAGAAAGAGGGCCTGTTCCGTCTGCGTCATCTCCCAAATGCCACTTTCCGATATGCCCACACCGGTATCCCTGTTGCCGTAGCGCTTCAGCCATCGTCACAAAATCGGCACGGACATCATCCGTATTGGCGATTGGAATCAATTTTCTCAGCCTACGGTCACCCCGGTCGGGAGGACTAACGGTATATACACCGTGACGGGGTGTGTACATGCCTGTCATCATGCAAGCCCGGCTGGGTGCAGAATTTGCTGCAGCAGCATAGGCATTATCGAAAAGCAATCCTTCCGCAGCCAAACGGTCTATATTCGGAGTTTCATAATAGTCACTTCCCATCACTCCCAAATCAGTCCAGCCCAAATCATCTGCAAGAATGAACACGATATTAGGTTTCGTCAACTTCGTCCTTGGCTCCTTTTGAGCAAATGCAACCAATGGCGTAAAAGATAGCGCACAAAATAAAAATCGGACAGTCCTTTTTTCCATTATATTATTATTCCCATAAAATCTATACAAACAGTTACATCCTAAATTTCTTATTTTCAGCCGGAACGGTAGACTGCTTCATCATTATTTCCATTTTCTTCACTACATCAGGGTATTTAGCTGCCACATCATGCTCTTCTTTGATATCATTATCCAAATCAAACAATAACATTTTGGTATTGCCTTTCTTTATATTCTTCAATAGACCTTTCCATTTTCCCCAACGTATCGCCTTTTCTCCATCCAGATCTGGAAATTCCCAATATAAGAATGCATGTGCTAATTGCTTATCCTTCTCACCTAATAATGTAGGTAAGAAACTGATTCCGTCCGTTGGCGGGCATTTTCTCTTTACAATTTCGGCAAATGTAGGCATTATATCCTGAAAAGAACAAATATGATCAGTTTCAGTATTTGGAGCTATTTTTCCAGGCCATATAAAAATGGCCGGAACCCGTATACCTCCTTCATGCAAAAAACATTTACCCCAACCATACTCTGAATTGAATAAACCTCCACTATTAAACCAAGGCGAGTCTGAACCTCCATTAAAAGTCGGACCATTATCAGACGTATAAACAATTAACGTATTGTCATATAGCCCATCCTTTTTCAATTTGTCTAACAACTTACCAACTTGCTCATCAAAATAGCTAATCATAGCTGCGTAAGTCGCATGAGGATAACGACATGGCAAATATCCCTTTTCACCGGTATAAGGTTTTTCATTACCAAATTTTTTTACATAATATTGTACCCATCTTTCAGGTGCCTGCAAAGAGACATGTGGCAATGGAGTAGTCCACATAACAAAAAAAGGAGAAGTTTTATGTTGATCAACAAAACTAAGCAACCTGTCAAAAATCAGATCATTAGCATATTCTTTTTGCACATATTTATCATAACTGGCAGAATTATATGGATCAGCACCTGCTTCTAATAACTCTGAATGTGGATTCATTACCCTATTTTTCAAATATATACGTTGATCATTATCATACAAAAACGGTGGATAGTAAGTATGTGCTTGACGCTGACAATTATATCCGAAAAAACTATCAAACCCTTGCTTGTTAGGAACTCCTTCAGAACCCGGATAACCCAATCCCCATTTTCCAAAACATCCCGTAACATATCCCGCTTGTTGCAACATTCTTCCCAAAGTCATCGTTCCTGCCTTTAATGGATATTGCCCTTCTAATTCCTTATGCACATACATAGAATCATAGTTACTTACAGCTCCTCTCGACGCCATTTCGTCATTTCCACGAATCTGTGAATGCCCCGAATGCATCCCTGTCATCAGCACACAACGAGATGCTGCCGAAACAGGAGAACCAGAATAATGTTGAGTGAACTTCATTCCATTCTCCCTTAGTTTATCTATGTTGGGAGTTTCTATTTTCTGTTGTCCATAACACTGCAAATCTCCATATCCCAAATCATCCATCAATATATAAATAATATTAGGACGTTGAACGACCTTCTGAGCTTGCATTACACTACACGAAAATAAGGAGCAAGCTATTATCAGCTTTTCAATATTCATATTATTTTTCTAAAATTTAATTAATCAATAAAACACACATAAAAATGAAACAAAAAAAGAAGACAAGAAAGACCCTCTCGTTTCCTTTTCAAGAAACCAAACAGTCCTTCTTGTCTCAATTTATCAAAGATAAAACATAATTTACCAACCAGGATTCTGTTCTAACTCAGGATTCAACAATATTTCAGTTGTCGGAATTTGATATAAATAATATTTTTCCAACCAACCCTTACCTTCTTTCAACGGATCATTAAAGAGGAATATATTTCCTTCCGTCATGGAACCATTTGTCCCGTCAGAATAGCCCGTAGAGGGATTATACAAAGTCATATTATTTTTCGTTGCATCATCTTTGCTCATCCAAATACCTATTGCTGGTTGATTTACAAACCAGGGTGCCATACGCCAACGACGTACATCATAAAAACCAAATCCCTCACCCATTAATTCTATAATACGTTCACGACGAATCTCCCACAATACTGGGTCAACCATGATACCACTATCATTACCCTTCGGATAATATTTACCTCGCCCCGGATCAAAACTTTCATTTATTTCTGCTACGACCATCTTAGCAACACCAGCACGATCACGCAATTTATTAATTGTTTTGTCAGCAACACCTTGATCAAAAGCTCCTAGTTCAAACTTGGCTTCAGCTTCATTCAGCAAAACCTCTTCAATCTTAAAAATAGGCTTATCAGATGTATTCACTGCACCATTATTGAAGTTCTTTTCCCAATTACTCCAATGTTTCCATACATAATAGCCAGAACGACAAGTTACAAATGCCCCTGTACCCAAACGAGGAATTTCAGAAACAAGAGATCCACCCCAGTTTTGTCCCGGTAAACGTTTCATACCAACACCTGGATTACTACAACTTGTATTGGCACCCATAATATCAATATATTCACGATCTGCCGGATTATCTGTATACGACCAAGTTTCATAATCACCCTTTCCGGATTTAACTTTATAAGGAGGCATAACAGTATGATACAAACGAGGGTCACGATCACGGAATTCAGCATACATATCTTTTTCACCGTGATAACCGGATGTTTCATTCATAATAGGCTTTCCATTCTTCATTAAATAAAGATTAACTGTGTTATGGCTCATTTCTACATAATGAGAAGAAGTATGTTCAACATGCCCCATGCTATGCTCATTCATATTCTCTACATAAGATTTATAGAAAATAACTCCAGGTATTCCTTCCAAATCGGGACTAATCCACATTTCACCATATCCGGCGGCAGGTTGGTTGTCTGTTCCTTTATACAATATTGGATAGTCCTTCATTAATAGTTCCGAAACACGTACACATTCCTGAAGATATTTTTCATAATCACCCAGTTCATGATATTTTCTCCATGTACCTTCACGCAGAGTAAAACGTGAAAGAGCAGCACGTACACAATCCTGATTGATAGTATTCTTTCCATCTTCTGAGGTGAAATTACCAATATTCTCTTCTGCCCATTTCAAACGCTCCAAAACTTTATCTGCTACTTCCTTTCTATCCATTCGAGGTCCATAAACTTCAGGAGAATCTTCTTGTAAAACTTGATCTACCCAAGGTACCGCACCGAAACGATCTATTAATTCCATATACCAATAAGAATGGAAGAAATACCCCACAGCACGCCAATGATTTTTTTGTTCTTCTGTCATGCTTGAATCATCAATATGAGAAAGCATAATATTGATACGGCGAATAAATGATTTAAAATCCCAACCATTACCACTTGCTACATTGGCAACAGTCTGATAAGCAAATTTATTATAACCACTTTCATATTTTTGCTCTAGATAACCGGCGTCTAAATCAGCTTTATAACTTCCATCTTGTGCATAACTCTTAAAAGAGGTGCGGATGGTATTATTTGTAAACATTTCATAACAAGGCCACATAAAAGCCTTGAAGTTATCGTAGGAATTAAATGCATTATCCTCTGTCAAATCTGTCACTGGTGCTTTTTCCAAAAAGCTATCGTTACAACCGGAGAGGCCGATTCCTGCGAGAATAGCTAAACTTATAAATAGTTTTTTCATATACTCGTACTAATTTTAAGGTTTACAATGTTATATTAAGTCCGAAAGATACGGTACGGAATGCTGGGTAATCCCATGATAAAGTTTCCGGATCAATACCTTTCGGTAAAGATGAAAATGTTGCCAAATTTTCTATACTAACAAATGCTTTCAATTGTGACAACGCAATTTTTGTAATCCATGCCTTCGGGAATGTATACGCTAACGTAACATTCTTAATACGGAAATAAGATGCATCCGACAAATACCTGTCTGACTGACGGTAATTAGAACCCTGATTGCCATAATTACCATAAATACGCGGAAACTCTGCATTAGGATTAGCAGCTGTATAATCTCCGTTCGCAGCATCTACCGGTTGCCAATAGTTACCCAAGTCTTTATACAAAGGAATGAACTTAAAATCAGAATACATCGGGAATGTCAACGTATTTGCAATCCATGCATCACGTTTTCCCGTTCCCTGCATGAAGACATTCAAATCAAAGCCCTTATAATTGGCACCCAAATTAATTCCGTAGAGATAACGTGGAGTTCTGTTACCAATCACTTTACGGTCGCCCGGATTACTGACCGTATTATCACCACTGGAAATCATATTGGTTCCACGATCATCGTCCATCAGATTTTTAAACTTCACATCACCCGGACGAGGATTATAACCATCAATACTAGGTACACCCTCTTTCAACTTCCATGAAGATGTATCGGTAAAATCATCCACGGTATAGAAACCGTCGTATTCATATCCCCAAATTTCTCCTAAATCTTTTCCTTCATAATAGTTCCAGAAGGTAGAACCATTGCTCAAAGTGCTGGTTAATATGCCGGATTCATTCGAATTATACTTCATAATCTTTGATTGGCTGTCTGACAGGTTAAAACCTACACGATAACCAACCTTTCCGATTTGATCACGCCAATTCAAACTCACTTCCCAACCACGAGTACGCATATCTGCCGTATTCTGATAAGGAGCATCAGCCCCTACTACCCCCGGCAACTGCATACCCGGAGCAAGCATACCGTTGGTATTACGCTGGTACCAGTCAAAAGTACCAGTAAAACGATTATTAAACATAGAAAAATCAAGACCGAAATCCAATGTCCCTACTTTTTCCCAAGTAAAATTATTACTTACTAATGAAGGTATAGAAGTAATGGCAGTCACTTGATTACCATCGACTAACCAACCATTATATTTATTATTAATACCCATTGTCGGAATAAACGAATAAGCCGGCACATTCTGATTACCAATCATACCATAAGAAGCACGTATTTTTAAAGAGCCTAACCAATTCTGAGTACTTTCCATGAATTTTTCCTGAGCTATATTCCAACCCAATGAAACGGATGGGAAGAAACCATAACGTGAATCTTTGGGAAATTTAGAAGAACCGTCATAACGTCCGTTTACTTCTAGTAAATATCTATCCATATAATTATAATTTACTCGGAAAAAGCCACCACGCACAGAATACTCATTATACTTATCAGTAGCCTTTAAGGTAGAAGTTCCAGCACCTAACGAAGGGACTTCAACCACTGCTTGTCCATATGAATAAGCTTCCATCGTTTCGCGATAACTTGATTCCTGATTAAAACCTACCATTACTTTAAATTTATGATCATCTAAAGCAAAATCATAAGTTCCATATAAATTAATAGAATTGTAATCTGTGTATCTTTTCGTTTTCTGCAGATAATCATTGGTCGGAGTTATATTTTTACCACCCTGAACGGTTGTATAAGCCACTTTACCTGTATACCAATGATAATCATACATATTCTTATCATAAGTATATTCAAAAGCAACTTGAAATCCTTTAAATGGTTTCAAGATAGACTTTAAAAATATACGAGGATTATCATACAATGTTTTAGCCGGATTCGACCAACGAATCTGATTACTCGGAGTAAAAAATGGCAAACCGTCTGATGCTGCATCCGACATACCCTCCGGCATATTTCCTTCCGGATAAAAAGAAGCCAAACGTGTTGAGTAGATTGCCCCTAAAGCAGACTTAGGTTCCATATTTTTACTGTGTGCGTAACTGAATGTAGCTTCCTGAGTAAACCATTTGGTAATATCCGCCGAAATAAATCCACTTACATTCATACGCTCATACTTATCTTTATTAGTGATAAGTACTCCATCGTGTGAAATATAACCAGCAGATAAACGATAACGTAGTTTATTGGTTCCACCTGTCATAGAAATATTATGTGTCTGCTGGAAACTTGTTTCAAGCATATTCTTTACCAAATCTTTTTCATTCATATAATATATCCCCCCATCTGCATCTTTATAAATGCCATCACCTACAGTCGGAATAGAAGACGGATTATTACGATATTGTTCCAAATATCCTAACCATTTGGTTACACTTGGTGAGCCCATTGTCCAAAATTGATCTCCTGCAGCATCTGAATAGGCCTTCAAGTACTCTGTCAAAGGCGCCTGTTCGGGCAAATTCATAGCTGAAGCAAATGCAAAATTATTGTTATAATTCAATTGGAAGGTAGTCTCACCTTTCGGGCGTTTGGTTGTTACCAAAATTACACCACCGGCAGCGCGCGCACCATAGATGGCTCCCGAGGCAGCATCTTTCAATACGGTAATAGTCTCAATGTCTTCTGGATTTATCATATCCAAATCTCCCTCCACATTATCAATCAAAACCAAAGGTTTAATTGTTGCACCATAAGAGCCATCATCATTTTTAATACCCACCGAATATGCGCCACGAATCTGAAAAGATTTACTCTTTCCGGGAGCATTACCGTTACTGGAAACCAACAATCCGGGAACAGTTCCCTGCAATGCATCTGCAGCTTTGGAAAGGGGGCGATTAGCAATCACTTCATCCATCTTTACAGAAGCAACAGCACCGGTCAGGTTGGCTTTTTTCTGAGAGCCATAACCGACAACAACTACCTCATCCAATGTTTCGGTATCTTCCTGAAGAACAACCTGAACAGTTTTAGCATCACTGACAGTCACTACCTGCGATTTATAACCGATATAAGTGATTTGTACCTTTACCGGCAATTGTGAAACCTCCAAAGAAAATTTTCCGTCAAAATCCGTGATACAGCCGTTGGTTGTGTTTACCACTACGACAGAAGCCCCGATAATCGGTTCCTGAGCGGCATCCACAACAATTCCGGAAATTGTAGTCTGTCTGGTCTGTTGAGGCTTATAAACAGAAATACGTTCCCCTTCTACTTCATAACGTATATTCTTACCGGCAAATAAAATCTCCAAGACTTCCTTGACACTCTTGTTCTTCACATCAATGGAAATCTTCTGATTCGTATTTATATCATTATTACGAACCAAAAAAGAATACCCCGTTTGTCTTTCAATTTCACTGAAGACTTGATTCAAGGATACCGAACGATGCTGCATGGAAAGTCTTGCCTCCTGAATAGGCAATGCAGCGAAAGCAACATTTCCCCATAAAAGGAATGAAGCTGCCCATGCCAGAGGGACCCAATGTCCCCTGCGAGTCTTGCAAAAAGTTTTTTTCATACTTAGAATTATTAGTTAACAAAAATATTTAAGGTATACCCATAGGGATACGGTTTTACATCCTATCTGTCAGCAATAACCACGGTTTTTCCCTTCCTTCTCCAAACAAACTTATTATCTACATCCAGATAAGAAAGAATCTCATCCAAAGTCAGGTCTGCATCTATACTACCGGAAAAATATTCAGTATTCATCTTCCGGGATTGGATTAAAATCTGAACATCATATTTTTTCCCAATCGTTTTCAGAATATGAAATAAGGTTTCGTTGACAAAAACAAGACGTCCTGTTGTCCAGGCTACTTGAGAGCCTGCGTCTACAGCCCTTACAGACAAAGTCTTTTTTGCCTTGTCATACACAGCCTGCTCATTGGGCAACAAGTAAAATTTATCAACTCCATCCGAAGCCGTGGACACTTTGACCCGCCCTTCCACAAGGCTGACTTTTATGTTTGGCTCGTCCGGATAAGACGATACATTGAATTTGGTACCAAGTACCTTGACATTCAAATCAGCCGCATGAACAATAAAAGGCTTTTCCGCATTTTTAGCCACTTCAAAGTAAGCTTCCCCATTAAGATAAACCTCGCGTTCAGCCTTATTCTGAAATGACGCATCATACTTTATAATGGTACCTCCGTTGAGGTAAACCGATGTGCTGTCCGGCAATATCAATTTGGATTGCGCACCCTGAGGAATTTCTATCCGGCAATAGGAAACAGGTGGAACAATCACTTCTGCCGGATGGTTATTCAAATAAATAAAACGAATGCCAAGGCCAATCAATAATGCTACCATTGCCGCAAAGCTCCCAACTCTCACCCTTCTAACCAAGGTGCGTCCGGGCGAGGAACGGAGGTCTAACTTCTCTCGCAGAAAATCAAGGTTCTGCTTCTTTCTCCGTTCAAACCAAGGCACAGAAGCAATGGCATAAGCACGTGACATCTCACGATACTTCTCCCGGCAGGAAGCATCCTTATGTAATAATTCGGTCATTCTCTGCCTATCTTCAGGTGTTATATCACCTTTCAGATAATCCAGCATCAACCTGTCAAACTCATGTATTGAATTACTCATTCTGTCGGTCTTGTATTATTAAACTAATAATAATACACGCACAACCTTAAAAGCATTTAATAAAAAAGGGACTTTTTTTATTATTCATTTAAAAAAGAAAAAATAAGAGAATTCCGATTCGTGAACCCAGCTTCTCCTTCATCTTGTCCATCGCATTTTTAATATGCACACGCACGGTGTTGACAGAGATTCCATTCTTCTCGGCAATTTCCTGCGGAGTAAGTTCAGAATAAAGATATTGTTCAAAAACAGTTCTGCACTTATCGGGCAGGGAAGTAATTACGGTCTGTACCTGACGCTCCAAATCAGCCTGTTCCATTTCTTTTAAAGGATTGCATTCACTCATGCAATATTCTTCCTGATATTCAAGCAATGTTTCGCGATATTCATCTGCCACACGCTCCCGGCTATGAAGTGAACGCAAATAATTCAAACATCCGTTTTGCACACTGCGCACCAGATAAGAATGAATAGGAAAAAATAAATCACCACGTTTATACCACAATTTCATAAAGACTTCATTCACTATGTCCTGAGCTTCCTCGGCATTGAAGATATAAGAATTGGCACAAGCACATAAATAAACGAAATAGTCATTATAAAGGCACTCGAATGCCTTTACATCACCCTGATTTATTCTGTCAATTACTGCTTGATCTATCATTTTTCGTTCTTCATTTTCTATCACGAAGTACAAATATACAGCTTTTTTAATGACTTTTAATTATATACGATAATTATTTTCCGAGAAGAAGAAGCGAATGAACGGCAATTGCAAGAAATTTGAAATTAACCGGAAGAAAGAAGTTGGAAATCAAAAGCAAAAGATTACATTTGCATACAAACCAAGGCTTAAACACCATGAAAGAAATCAAACTGGAAATCAATATTGAGGCACGCAAGTATAACGAACTCACGGAAGAAGACCGTAAATTGGTGGATGCTGCGTGCAAGGCAACACAAAGAAGTTATGCACCTTATTCGCATTTCTCGGTAGGAGCTGCTGCCCTGCTGGAGAACGGTGTTGTGGTAACAGGGAGCAATCAGGAAAATGCAGCTTATCCCTCCGGACTATGCGCCGAACGCACTACCCTATTTTATGCCAATTCCCAATATCCCGACCAAGCGGTAAAAACACTTGCCATTGCTGCACGAACCGAACAAGACTTCCTTGACACTCCCATCCCACCCTGTGGTGCCTGCCGACAAGTGTTGTTGGAAACTGAAAAGCGGTTTGGAAAACCAATGCGTATCTTACTTTACAGCAAATCGGATATTTATATCATGGAAGGTGTAAGTGCTTTGTTGCCTTTGTCTTTCGATGGAGATTATTTAACAACGAATTAATCCCCTCATTTTCCATAAAAATAACATACGCACGTACAGGCATATGCGTACGTATGTATAGCTTCATACGTACGTATGCGTAGGGCTAAGCATACGTACGTGTAGTTCTATGAGGACGTACGTGTAAAAGCATGCTTTCTGTCAGGCTGAGTCTGTTTTGGATATACAGACAAAGGAACGTACTAAGCTTAATCTGTAACCTTTTTATTATAATACTCCAAAAACGCCACTTCCTTTGCCATCAAAAAATTAGTGAGAGAAAGCTGATTCGCCTTGCGCTTTTGTTCTTTTTCTACTGCATAACCTTTTTTTTCAAAGAAAGGGCGGGCAGTCAAGCTCACTTCGGATGTAATCCGCGTAATCCCGGCTGTAATTGCGTAGCGTTCTATTTCTTCCAAAAGCATCGTAGCAATACCTTCACCTTGAAAATCCTTGTGGACAAACATAGAATGTAAATAGCCTTGAGGCGTAATAGATGAAAAACCAACGATTTGTGACTGTTGATTAACGGCTACAACAAAATAGTGGGTCTCTATCCTCTCTTTAATGTTAGAAAGGTTATTTCCGCAGGATGCCCAATCCTCAACTTCTGCCTGTGAGTAATCACGTCTGTTTATCACAAGAACAGTATTTTGAAATAACTCTTTTAGCGCAACCGCATCCGATTGTTGAGCTTGCCTGATTGTAAAGTCCGTTTTCATATCTATTTATAATGTTTTTTTCTATCCTTCTTATCTTACACCGGTTATTTCATCTCACTCTTTCTCTTTTTCCACAGTTGATAACTATTAAAAATATTCTGCCACACCACATAGCTACCGGGACCGACAGACGATAAAGGATTGAGATAAGTCACTGCCATCCAAATGGCAAGCACCGTATTCTTCTGTCCCAAAGCCTGCCCCGCGCTGATTCGGTCATGATAAGCACTGCCAATTCTTTTACCAAAATAAAATTGCAGACAGCAAGTGGCAAGTCCTGCCAAAGCAATCATTATCTCGATGGAAACATCGGCAGCAGCGGTAACCAGTGAGCGCACGGTTTGTCCTGTCACAATAGTCAGTGCAACCGCCCACAAATAAAAAGCGACCCCATGATATTTCGACAACAGTCGATGTACAGACGGGATATAATAACGAAACAACAATGCAATAAAAAAAGGAGCCAGTAACAGAGGAAACACTTTACTCAGTATTTTAAGAAAAGCCACCACAAAGGTGATGTCGGCATGAGGCTCCACAAGCGGAAACACAAGCGGCACCGCTATTGCCGCCAATACATTCGAAAGTAAGGTATAAGTAGTAAGCGTGGAAGCACTTCCTCCCAATTTTCCTGTAATGACAGCCGCTGCCGTGGCCGTGGGACAAATCAGGCAAACCATCGCCCCTTCAAAAATATCCCTGTAAGCCTCCTCCATGGGGCAGAAAATCAGCAACAAAGCAATAATGCCGCTTGATACAGCCTGAATGGACAATAGCCATACGTGCCATGCCTTGGGTAGTAATTCCTTGGGCTCAATCTTACAAAAAGTAAGCAGCAACTGTGCGAAGATAAGAAAAGGAGTCAAAACGGCAATCAGCCAATTCACAAAAGGTTTTGCCGGCTCCAAAATAGTGACGTTGGCCAACAGGAAATATCCGATAGCTCCGGCAAACATTGCCAAAGGCAGCGTCCAATTCTTCAGAAATTTAAGCATATTATAGATTTTTTGGGGATGCAAAGTAATAGAAAATCAACCAAATACTCGTCTGTTTTTCGGGTTTTATGGCATCTTTCTACTAAAAAACACAAAACTTGAAGGTAAAAGCCGAGTTTTCATTAAAAATCGCTACATTTGCACCTTAATTAATATGAGAACCGATAGACTTAAAATAATAATTCTGTTGTGTAGCCTTGCGCTAGTCTTGCCCTTTCTTTGTCTTACAGCCGAAGGAAAGGACTTCACTGTTGTCATTGACCCCGGTCACGGAGGCCATGACCCCGGTGCCATCGGCAGACGCGGAAAAGAAAAGAATATCAATCTGAATGTGGCATTGAAAGTAGGACGCCTGATACAGAACAACTGTAAAGACGTAAAAGTCATATTCACACGCCGCAGCGATGTGTTTATTCCTTTGGACCGCCGGGCACAAATAGCCAATAACGCCAAAGCAGACTTATTCATCTCCATCCATACCAATTCGGTAGCCCGCGGACGCAATGTCAGAGGTACGGAAACTTACACCCTCGGTCTCCATCGGACAGAAGAAAACCTGGAAGTCGCCAAAAAGGAAAACTCTGTTATTTTAATAGAGGACAATTATCAGCAACGTTATGCCGGTTTCAATCCGAACTCTTCGGAAAGTTACATCATCTTTGAATTCCTGCAGGACAAAAACATGGAGAAGAGTGTCAAACTGGCAACTCTGATACAAAAACAATTCAAGACTTCGGCACGCCGCATAGACAAAGGCGTGCATCAGGCAGGATTTCTCGTACTTCGTGAAACATCCATGCCCGGTGTATTGGTAGAGCTCGGCTATATCTCTACTCCCGATGAAGAACAGTATCTTCTGTCCGACACAGGCAGTGAAGCATTGGCAAACAGTATTTACAAAGCTTTCTTAAACTATAAACGCGAACACGACGCACCAATAGACCGTAGCAAAGTGCAGCAACCGGAAGTGCCCGAACCGGAGGAATCTGTAGCGGAAACACCGACCGATGAACCCGACAGTGCACCCGAACCGGTAAGAAGCAACAGAAAGCCGGATACACCTAACATCAAGACAAATAAGAGCAACCCTGAAGTTGTACATAAACCGATATTCAAAATACAAATATTGGCATCCGATAGGATATTGCCCAAAAACAGCAGACAATTAAAAGGACTTTCTCCGGTAAGTTATTATAAAGAAAAAGGGCTATATAAATATACCTATGGAGAAAGCACCGACTATAATAAGGTATTACGCATGAAGCGCGAAGTTACCGCTAAATTTAAAGATGCATTCATCATTGCCTTTAAAAACGGAGAAAAGATGAATGTAAACGAAGCCATCAAAGAATTTAAGAAAAACAGATAATTATATAAAAGAAATAACAGAAATGACGAAAGAGGTAAAAATAGGATTAATAGGCATCGCTGCTTTAGCCATGCTAATTTATGGTATCAATTACCTGAAAGGAATCAACATGTTCCAATCAGCAAACTATTATTATGTAGAATATACCAACATAAACGGTCTGGCCGGCTCCAGCCCCGTATTTGCCAATGGTTTTAAAGTGGGTACTGTGAGAAGTATCAACTATAATTACAAGAAACCGGGGCATGTGACAGTAGAGGTAGAGGTAGACAAAGAAATGCGCATCCCCAAAGGAAGTAAAGGAGAATTGGTTACCGAAATGCTGGGAACGGTAAAAATGAACTTACTCTTGAATGATAAAACCAACGAATTTTTCCAGCCGGGAGACACTTTGCCCGGAATAACCAACAATGGTTTGATGGGGGTAGCCGAAGAAAAGTTGGTTCCCCAAGTGGAACAGCTTCTTCCCAAAATGGATTCCATTCTTCAATCATTGAACAAACTCCTGGCAGACCCGGCACTGACGGCAACCATACACAATGCTGAGAGACTGACAGCCAACTTGGACGTTACTACACGCCAGCTGAATTCATTAATGAATAATGAATTACCGCAGATCACCGGCCGATTGGTGACCATTACCGATAACTTCTCTGTCATCAGTGAAAACTTAAAAGGCATTGACTATGCAAGCACTTTCAGCAAAGTAGACTCTACATTATATAATGTACAATTGCTGACCGAAAAACTCACCCGCAAAGATAATACCATTGGCTTATTGTTCAACGACCCGACATTCTACCAGAACTTGAGTACAACAACAGCCAATGCAGCTTCCCTGCTGGAAGACCTGAAGGCACATCCCAAACGGTATGTACACTTCTCGCTGTTCGGCAAGAAAGATAAGTAAGGCTTCCGCTTAAAATAGAAATATTCTAAATAAAGCCATATTTCCTTTTTTTCCCTGTTGGCTAGTAAAAGGCTGTCAACAGGGAAGAAAGGCTTAAAGAAGCGGAGTTAATCACCAATATAGCGACACAAGAAAAGCTCAATAGAAAGCTAAGAATCAAGAGCTTACAAATATGCAACTTTCATTCCGGACTGACCTCAGAGTGCTTTTTATAAGTCACTGAAACTAAAGAGATTACTTTTAAAATATAAAAAGCAAGAAAAAAGCGATTTGTTTTTTCAGATTTTCATTTCGAAATTTGCATTGTAGAAGTTTCGCTTTTTATAATAAATGTCTTATATGATTGAAAACGATCACGTCGTTTTATGGAATCGATGTCTCAATATCATTAGAGACAATGTTCCTGATACGACTTATAAAACTTGGTTTGAGCCTATCGTACCTCTGAAGTACGAAGACCACGCCTTGACCATTGGAGTCCCGAGTCCTTTCTTCTATGAATTTTTGGAAGAAAAGTTCGTGGATTTATTGCGTGCAGCCCTTTATAAAGAAATCGGGGAAGGTACGCAGTTGATGTATTGCATATTAACAGACAAGACCAATCATATAACTGTAAATATAGAGGGTACCAAGCGTTCTTCGGCATTACCCGCACAAACAGTTATAAAAGATGGCAATAAGGCTCCCAACCCGATGCAGGCTCCGGCTCCGCAGGATTTGGATCCGCACTTGAACCCGAACTACAATTTCGAGAACTTTATCAAAGGAAACAGTAACGAGTTTTCTCGTACTGTAGGAGAAACTGTGGCAAAGAACCCTGCCCGGACATTCAATCCGTTGTTTTTATACGGACCGTCAGGTGTGGGAAAAACCCACTTAATCAATGCCATAGGTACACGCATCAAGGAACTTTATCCGGAAAAACGAGTATTATATGTATCGGCACATTTGTTTCAGGTACAATATACCGACTCTGTACGTACAAACCATTTCAATGATTTCATCAGTTTCTACCAGACAATAGATGTGCTGATTATCGATGATATCCAGGAATTTGCCGGTGTTACCAAAACTCAGAATACCTTCTTCCATATCTTTAACCACCTGCACCAAAACGGTAAGCAACTTATCCTGACTTCCGACCGCGCACCGGTGATGCTGCAAGGTATGGAAGAACGCCTCCTGACCCGTTTTAAATGGGGTTTGGTAGCCGAACTGGAAAAGCCTGATGTGGAACTGAGAAAGAATATTCTCCGCAACAAGATTCGCCGTGACGGACTGAATATTCCTGAATCTGTAATAAACTACATTGCCGAAAACGTCAACGAAAGCGTACGTGAACTGGAAGGTATCATCAACTCTCTGTTGGCACAGTCCATTATCTTTAAGCGTGACGTGGACATCGATTTGGCAGAACGGATTGTTCGCAAAGCGGTTCGTTGCGAAAGCAAACCGATTACCATCGAGGACATTATCGCCAAAGTATGCAGTCATTATGAGATAGAAGAATCGGCAATCCACACTAAAACGCGCAAAAGAGAAGTCGTGCAGGTACGTCAGGTTGCCATGTTCCTTGCAAAAAAGCATACAGACGCCTCCTCTTCCAAGATTGGTCAGTTAATTGGAAATAAAGACCACGCTACCGTATTGCATGCTTGCAAAATAGTGAAAGATCAGGTAGAGGTAGATAAATCATTCAAAGCTGATATAGAAGAAATTGAAGCATTACTAAGAAGAAAATAAAAAGTCTCATTCTGTAGAGACTGCTTTTTAGGCACAAATAACACAGATAAACACGGATTTTTCATCTTTTCCGTAAATCGTGTGTTATTCATGCCTAAAAATAAATACAAACGGATTATTTTTCAAACCCCTGTTTCTTTAATGTCGCCTTCAGGATACCTGACATATACTCGTTATCAGCCTTCTTATAACGTACGTCAGTAAACACCTGAGCCAATGTCTCCTTCTGATTCTCCTCTATAAATCGATGATTCTCCGGCAATGATTCTTTATAAGCATAAATACGGTCGATGTCTTCAACCGAATAATCATGATAAACCTCATCATGCAACAGCCCCTGAACAGGAAGACGGTCGACCTGTGAAGGACATTCGTCAGGATATCCTACCGTTATGGTAGCTACCGGCATCACCAGTTCCGGCAACTGGAGAATCTCAACTATCTGGTCCGGGTTATAGATAGTAGTACCCAAATAGCAAATACCCAACCCATGTTCTTCCGCCAATGTGCAAAAATTTTGTGTAACCAGCAATGCATCTGTCGCCGCATTCAAAAAAGAGATAGGATTATCATATCCCGGTTCCGCTTTGCGTGCCCGACACCATTTACTAAAGCGGTTAAAGTCGGCACAAAAAGTAAGCACCACCGGTGCACCCGTTACCATAGGCTGATTAAAATGAGCCGGTGCCAATTTTTCCTTCATCTGTTTATCACGAGTGACTACAACACTATATAGTTGCATATTCCCCATAGTAGAAGCACGAAAAGCCTCTTCAAGCAAATCATTTAACAAAGAAGCGGGAATTTCATCCTGCTTGTATTTACGGATAGACCGTCTGTTCTTTATTGAATCCATATTCTTTTTCTTGCAAAGATAAGAAAAGAAAAGCGTATTCAATAACCTTTTTTGCAAAATAATCCACCCCAAACATTTGGAGTTTTCAATTATTTCATTACTTCACATTTTACTCAAATTTTCCAAATAGAAAACTTTAGCAGCTCACACATCAACAACCTATATTGAAAATCAAATAATTAACAGACCGTTTTGGATAACTTTTAAATTGTTGAAAACTTATTCGATATTTATTTTGTTTATTCAGAAAACATATATAGCTTTGCCGACGCTTTTGTTATAAATGAGTTAGGACTTCTACATCTTAAGCTTATTAATAATTATAGTAAATCTGAACAGAAAAGTGGAAAAACGAATTTACTCCTACGACGAAGCCTTTGAAGCATCTTTACAATACTTTAAGGGCGATGAACTTGCTGCCAGGGTTTGGGTAAACAAATACGCAGTAAAGGACTCTTTCGGCAATATTTACGAAAAGTCACCGGAAGACATGCATTGGCGCATTGCCAATGAGGTGGCCCGCATTGAAAGCAAATACAAAAACGGGCTGGACGCACAACAACTTTACGAGTTATTGGACCATTTTAAGTACATCGTTCCACAAGGAAGTCCGATGACAGGCATCGGCAATGATTACCAAGTAGCATCATTGTCCAACTGTTTTGTTATCGGAATGGAAGGTGCAGCTGATTCCTATGGTGCCATTATCCGCATTGATGAAGAACAGGTTCAGCTGATGAAACGTCGTGGAGGAGTAGGACATGATTTGTCTCATATCCGTCCGAAAGGTTCACCTGTCAAGAACTCAGCACTGACTTCTACAGGATTGGTTCCTTTTATGGAGCGTTATTCAAATTCCACCCGTGAAGTAGCTCAAGACGGCCGCCGTGGTGCATTGATGCTGAGCGTATCTATCAAGCACCCCGATTCTGAAGCATTTATCGATGCTAAAATGACAGAAGGCAAAGTTACAGGAGCCAATGTCTCTGTAAAACTTGACGATGCATTCATGCAGGCAGCTGTTGACGGTACTCCATATACACAACAATATCCCATCGATGCTGCCACACCTTCGACAACCAAAGAAATAGACGCTTCGGCTTTATGGAAGAAGATTGTACACAATGCGTGGAAGTCGGCAGAACCGGGTGTTCTGTTCTGGGATACCATCATACGCGAATCCGTACCCGACTGTTATGCAGATTTAGGTTACCGCACAGTGTCTACCAACCCTTGCGGTGAGATTCCCTTATGTCCTTACGACTCCTGCCGTTTGCTGGCTATCAATCTATATTCTTATGTAGTCAATCCCTTCACCAAGGATGCCTATTTCGATTTTGAGCTGTTCAAAAAACATGTTGCTTTAGCTCAACGCATCATGGATGACATTATCGACTTGGAGCTGGAGAAAATCGAAAGAATTATGACCAAGATTGACTCCGACCCTGAAAGTGAAGAAGTAAAAGGGGCAGAAAGACACCTGTGGGAAAAAATATACAAGAAAAGCGGTCAGGGACGCCGTACCGGTGTAGGTATCACTGCCGAAGGAGATATGCTCGCCGCCATGGGACTACGCTACGGAACTGAAGAAGCAACCGAATTTTCGGAAAAAGTGCATAAAACGATTGCCTTGGAAGCATATCGTTCTTCTGTAGAAATGGCAAAAGAACGCGGTGCATTCGCTATCTATGACAGCGAAAGAGAAAAAGACAACCCCTTCATCAACCGCTTGAAAGAAGCTGATCCGAAATTGTATGAAGACATGCTCAAATACGGACGCCGTAACATTGCCTGTCTGACAATTGCTCCGACGGGAACCACCAGTTTGATGACTCAGACCACTTCGGGCATTGAACCCGTATTTATGCCGGTTTACAAGCGCAGAAGAAAAGTCAACCCGAATGATCCGCAAGTACATGTTGACTTTGTGGATGAAACAGGTGACGCCTTCGAAGAATATGTGGTATTCCACCATAAGTTTGTAACATGGATGGAAATAAACGGCTACGACCCCGCCAAGCGTTATACACAGGAAGAGATAGACGAATTGGTAAAAAAATCACCTTATTATAAAGCAACATCAAATGATGTAGACTGGCTGATGAAAGTAAAGATGCAAGGACGCATCCAAAAATGGGTTGACCATTCCATCAGTGTCACCATCAACTTGCCAAATGATGTGGATGAAGACCTCGTAAACCGTCTTTACGTAGAAGCATGGCGTTCGGGCTGCAAAGGTTGTACCGTATATCGTGACGGGTCACGTTCCGGTGTATTGATTTCCAACAAGAAGAAGGATAAGAAAGAAGAAATGCCACCTTGCAAACCGCCTACGGTAGTCGAAGTCCGCCCGAAAGTATTAGAAGCCGATGTCATCCGTTTCCAGAACAACAAGGAAAAATGGGTAGCCTTTGTCGGTCTGCTGGACGGTCACCCATACGAGATATTTACCGGTCTGCAAGACGATGAAGAGGGCATCTTATTGCCGAAGTCTGTCACTAGCGGACGAATCATTAAAAATGTAGACGAAGACGGCAACAAACACTACGACTTCCAGTTTGAAAACAAGCGCGGATACAAGACCACCATCGAAGGTCTGTCCGAGAAGTTTAATAAAGAATACTGGAACTATGCCAAACTGATTTCGGGCGTCCTCCGCTGGCGCATGCCTATCGACCGCGTCATTAAGTTGGTGGACTCACTGCAATTGGACAGCGAAAGCATCAACACATGGAAAAACGGTGTAGAACGTGCTCTGAAAAAATATGTTACCGACGGAACGAAAGCCGACGGTCAGAAGTGTCCGAATTGCGGACATGAAACTCTCGTTTATCAGGAGGGATGCCTTATCTGCAAGACCTGTGGAGCGTCAAGATGCGGATAATGGTTTATTATATAATGTAATCACAAAAGAGAAGAAAAGAGGAACTGCCTGTATCGAATGGCAATTCCTCTTTCTTTTAGCATTTTTTCTGCTTCTCTTTCCCATAAGGAAAAAGTACCTTATATTTGTCCGTCCAATAAAAACAAAAGCATGAAAGCAACATCAATGTATATATGCCTGGAAGGTCTTAAATTCTTTGCCCGTCATGGAGTAGCTCCACAAGAAACAGTTGTGGGAGCCAACTTTACCATTGACTTGAAATTAAAAACAAATTTTATCCATGCAGCCCAAACAGACAGACTGGAGGGAACCGTCAGCTATGCCGACGTACATACCGCGGTAAAAGAAGTTATGAAAACGCCTTCCAGGTTATTGGAACACGTATGTGAACGCATAGCGGAACGGCTGTTCCATGATTTCCCTGTCATCGAAGAAATAGATATTCGTCTATATAAAGAAAATCCGCCTATGGGGGCGGATTGTCAGAAAGTAGGAGTCGCAGTACACTACGACCGATAAAATACACTTTACGCCATTGGATAAAATAATTATTTATTCTTTCTGCCTTTACGTTTATTGACCCGTTCCACTGCCTCAGATACTACCGGCTTATTGGCAAAGCGCTGTGTATATCCGGTATAATCCGGATGAGTACGCTCATATTCCGGGTCAACAAACAGAGGGCTGGTTATGATATGATCAGCCGTAGAGCGGTTACAGCAAAAAACAATATTCTCCACACCCGCCAAACGAGTCAATGCTTTTACATCCGTATCATGCGGCTGGAGAGTCATCGGGTCGGTAAAGAAAAAAAGATAATCGATTTCTCCTTCCACAATGCGCGAACCAATCTGCTGGTCACCACCCAGCGGACCTGATTTCAGAATAGTAATATCCCATTCCACATCAGGATGTTTCTCTTTCAAAGCTTCCCGGATAAGTGTTCCTGTAGTTCCCGTGCAATAAAACTTGTGACCTATCAACCGTTCCGAGTTCCAAAGAACCCATTCTATCAAGTCCTTCTTCATGGCATCATGTGCCACCAAGCCAATTTTTCTAACCAATTTGCTCATAGTCGTTTTTTTTAATATACTAAATTTAGTTTACCCACATCAGGCAGTCAGCCCTTTCACAAAATTACGCAATTGTGAAAACCTTTTCTTACCCAACGCATGATATTTCCACAAAATACTATACTCCACTCTTTCGGGAATAGGCTCATCGGTAGCTTTCATCATATTCTCCACGCGGGCAGAAGCAAAGCTATAACGGGTACGCTCAAAATCTCTCCTTGCCTGAAAGACAGCTTTGGCACTCTCCTTATCCTTCTTAAGATAGAAAACCATAGCAGCAATCCTATCCAAAAAACCACGCACACAAAGCACCTTATTCAGTTCCTTTTCAGGCAAATTCTTATAAAGCATCAATAAATTATTCCGAAAGTTCAGATATGTTTTCCGCGGACTTTCTTTTTTCAATGTAGCCGCACCTACATGATACACCACACTTTGCGGAATACATACCAATCCTCTTCCACGGCTGCGAAAACGCCAGCAAAGATCAATTTCCTCCATGTGAGCAAAGAAACGCCCATCCAGACCTCCTGCCTCACGATAATCTTTCAAGCGGACAAAAAAGGCAGCTCCACTAACCCAAAAAACAGGCATCACCGTATCATACTGACCATCATCCTTCTCTACCGTTTCAAAAATCCGCCCGCGGCAAAAAGGATACCCATAACGGTCGATATACCCCCCCGCAGCACCCGCATATTCAAAAAACTCCTTATTGCGCTGACTCAGAAGTTTGGGTTGACAAGCAGCCACTTCGGGATGAACTTCCATAAAATCCCGCAAAGGCTCCAACCAATGAGGTGTCACCTCGATATCACTGTTCAAAAGAACCACATATTCCGCATCCACCTGCTGCAAGGCACGGTTATACCCTTCGGCAAAGCCATAATTTTCCTCCAGTTCAATAAGGCGCACAGCAGGAAACTCTTTCCTTACCACGTCACACGATGCATCCGAAGAAGCATTGTCAGCCACACATACCTCCACTCCTTCCGCCTCAGAATATGCTATCACCGAAGGAAGAAATTGCCGCAACATAGCTTCCCCATTCCAATTCAATATGACAACTGATATCTTTTTCATATAATTGTACCTTTCAAGGCAGTACCGTCTTCATTAAAATCACCCAATTTTACGCGCACCAACTTATTGTCAAGCGCATCATCATGTTCCAGTTCCACCCGGATATAATTATCCGTAAAGCCATGCATCGGCATTCCCGCCTTCGATTTTTCGGCAAGCACGATAGCCTCTTTGCCAATATGTCTGGCATAAAAAGCCTTTGTCTTTTCGTCCGAAAGCGCCAACAAACGCTGGCTCCGCCGATGTTTCTCCTCGGGAGAAACCACATGATCTATTTTCAACGCCTGAGTACCGGGACGTTCAGAATAACTGAACACATGAAGTTGAGTCACCTCAAGCCCTTCGATAAAACGATATGCATCTTCAAAATACAGTTCTGTCTCCCCCCTGGTTCCCACAATCACATCCACACCGATAAAAGCATCGGGCATCATTTCTTTTATCTTGCGAATCTTAGAAGCGAACAATGCCGTATCATAACGACGGCGCATCAACTTCAACACATCGTCACTGCCACTCTGCAAAGGAATATGGAAATGAGGCATAAAAGCACGCGAGCGAGAAACATATTCAATAATCTCATCCGTCAGCAAATTGGGCTCGATGGAAGAGATACGATAACGTTCTATACCCTCCACTTTATCCAGTTCCTTCACCAAATCAAAAAATGTTTCGCCTGTCGTCTTTCCGAAATCCCCGATATTCACTCCGGTAATAACTATTTCCTTTCCGCCTTCCCCGGCTGCCCGGCGAGCTTGCGCCACTATGTCCTCAATCCGTCCGTTACGGCTGCGTCCACGGGCAAACGGAATCGTACAATAAGAGCAAAAATAGTCACACCCATCCTGCACCTTCAAGAAATAACGGGTACGGTCACCCCGCGAACACGAAGGAGAAAAACTGCGAATATCTTTGGTAGCCGTCGTAATGGCTTCTCCCTTCTCATGCTTCTCCAGATTTCCAAGGTAATTCATCAGCTCCCCTTTCTGCTCCGCACCGAGAACAAGGTCTACCCCTTCAATATTCGCTACCTGTTCCGGCTTCAGCTGAGCATAACATCCGGTGACAACAACAAAGGCACCCGGATGCTGTTTAGTCAACCGATGGATGGCCTGCCTGCACTTTTTATCGGCAACCTCAGTAACCGAACAAGTATTTACAACACAAATATCGGCTTTCTCTCCTTTACGCGCAGTACGGATACCGGCTTCTTTCAGAATTCTGCCAATTGTTGAGGTTTCTGAGAAATTCAATTTACAGCCCAATGTATAATAAACGGCCGTTTTATTTTGGAATATTGTCGTATCAATCATACCTATTTATCTATATTAGGCAACAAAGTTACACATAATTCTCCTTAATTCTTTTAGAATACCAATAATTATGCTTATTTTTGCACATTACATCAAAAATTGTGCAATGATAAAAGAGAACTTTATTAAGCTATACGAGAATAGCTTTAAGGAGAACTGGGATTTACCGTGTTACACAGATTATGGTGAAGACAACGCTTTTACGTATGGGCAAGTGGCAGAAGAAATAGCCAAGTTACACCTGCTGTTTCAACATTGCAGTCTCCGACGCGGTGATAAAATTTCAATCATAGGTAAGAATACTTCTCGCTGGTGCATAGCATATATGGCAACAATTACCTATGGCGCCATCGTTGTACCTATTCTTCAAGACTTTAAGCCGAATGACGTTCATCATATCGTCAATCATTCCGAATCCACATTCCTGTTTGTCAGCGATAATATCTGGGAAAACCTGGAAGAAGAAGCATTGGGCAACTTACGTGCTGTCTTTTCTTTGACAGATTACCGTTGTCTGCACCAGCGTGATGGAGAGACTATTCAGAAATTCATGCGCAACATAGATACGGCCATGAAAAAAGCCTATCCCAAAGGTTTCCAAAAGGAGAACATCATCTATACCGAATTGTCTAATGATAAAGTGATGTTGTTTAACTATACCTCGGGCACCACCGGCTTCAGCAAAGGAGTGATGCTGACAGGCAACAATCTGGCAGGCAATGTCACCTTCGGTATCCGAACAGGACTGTTGAAAAAAGGAGAAAAAGTACTTTCTTTCCTACCCTTGGCCCATGCTTATGGTTGTGCTTTCGATTTTCTGACCGCAACGGCCGTGGGAACCCATGTCACGCTGTTAGGCAAGACACCTTCTCCAAAAATTCTGATGAAAGCCTTCGAAGAAGTGAAGCCCAACCTGATTATCACAGTCCCCCTGGTAATAGAAAAGATATACAAGAATGTCATTCAGCCACTTATCAATAAGCGCAGCATGAAATGGGCATTGAATATCCCTTTGCTGGACAATCAGATATATGCGCAAATCCGTAAAAAACTGATTGACGCTCTGGGCGGACGGTTCAAGGAAGTCATTATTGGCGGTGCAGCCATGAACCCGGAAGTAACAGATTTCTTCTACAAAATAAAATTCCCCTTTACCATCGGATACGGTATGACAGAATGCGGCCCGCTCATCAGTTATGCCCCCTGGAATACCTTCATCCCCGGTTCTGCAGGAAAAATTCTCGACATCATGGAAGTGCGTATCGACTCGGACGATCCCTACAATACGACAGGCGAAATTCAGGTGCGCGGAGAAAACGTAATGAAAGGATATTATAAAAACGAAGAAGCAACCCGCGAAGTATTTACCGAAGACGGTTGGCTGAAGACCGGTGACCTGGGAACCATTGACGCAAACGGCTTCATATATATCCGTGGCCGCAGCAAAACCATGCTGTTAAGCTCCAACGGACAAAATATCTTTCCGGAGGAAATTGAAGCGAAGTTAAATAATATGCCCTTCGTTCTGGAAAGTCTGATTATAGAACGCAATAAAAAACTTGTGGCTTTGGTTTATCCCGATTACGACAGTCTTGACTCTCTGGGATTGAACACCCCCGACAATATAAAAACGGTAATGGACGAGAACCTGAAAAATCTGAATAAACTGGTAGGCAATTACGAACAAGTAAGTACTATTCAGCTTTATCCTACCGAATTTGAAAAGACTCCCAAAAAGAGTATAAAACGCTTCCTCTACAACAGCATTGCAGAGGAATAACAATATGTTTTAAAACATACTATAAATCAGTAAATTAGGTTGCACAACATAAAAATGTGGAAAAAAAGTCGGTTTCAGGAGTACAACATATTGAAAAAGTGTATACCTTTGCAACGTTTTAATAAAGCAACTATTTAGTATTACAGATTTAAAAAGCAAAGAAAATGAAAAAATTAGTATTTTTGTTCGTAGCATTTGCAGCTGTTTCTTTCGCATCTTGCGGAAACAAAGCTGCTAACAACGGAGCTGAAAACGCAGATTCTACTACAGTTGAAACAGTTGAAGCAGCTGTTGTTGAAACAGTTGACACTGTAGCTGCTGTTGATAGCACAGCTGCTGACTCTGCAGCCGTAGCTGAATAATATTCAGAACGAACATTAGAGAGAATTGAAAGTCTGCCGTGCGAAAGCACAACAGACTTTTTTTTATTTATACGCCTCGTCAATGGCAGCCAACGTCTCGTCTATCTGTTCCATATACCGTCCATACATTTTTCTTGGATAACTATGTATATAAGAAATTTGCTGCACAGCCTGCACCCCTTCCGGGATAGTGAAATAAAAGTCCCACTCCTGCATTTTAGTCCTGAGCTTATTCTTTGCCAATGCTTCTCTCACTTCCGCCTTATCAGTCAATTTCTCAATACATTTCAGCTTTATATCCATAAAAGCCCCAAAACTGCCATAAGCGGTTTTTATCGTGTTGTATGTTTGAATAATCCGGGTAGCAAGTTTTTTATTTTCAATAGCAGAGATAAGCGATGAACTTTTGAGCATCTCCATTGCATCATCAATATAAATAGGATTGAATGACTGGAATGGCGAATAGCCATATTTCTCAATTGAATCCGGCGATGCCTTATCTATGGAGTCTTTATATTGAAGCAGATAACACGCCCCCCGCTGTTCAAACAGCTCCTGCTCCATCAATTCTTCTATAGTCTCCCTGTTGAGTAATATTTCATCTTTGACCAATGACAGAGCATCTTTCACTTCATTTCTTATCTTACGTTCTTCTATCAGGTCACTGCCGGCAAAGGTAATAACAATACCCAGCACCACAGCAATGAAGTTGCGAAAGAAGTCACCGAATCTATACTCTGTGCTCATGCGCTTCACTTTCTCTATCAGGTTTGTTTTCATAGTAGTTCATTCGTGTATAAAAAATTATCATGCTAAAGATAGACAAAATTTATATACCGGCAAGCCAAAAACGATTTAATATAGTCCCTTTCCACAAAAAAGAGGAATCTTAAGAAAAAGAAGAAGCCCGGCTCTAGCGAACCGGGCTTCTTCAGCATATACTTTAAAGTATTTACAGATTATTCAGCAACTACTTCGAACGGAATTTCTACAGAAACTTCCTTGTGCAGTTTAACGATAGCCTTGTAAGAACCAACTTCTTTCACAGTATCCTTCACAACGATAATCTTTCTGTCAACCTTGTGGCCTAATTTTTCCAATTCTTCAGCAATCTGGATGTTGGTAACAGAACCAAAGATAGTACCTGTAGCACTCACTTTGGTAGCGATAGTCAAAGTTACACCCTTCAACTGTTCTGCCATAGCTTCAGCATCCTTCTTAATTTTTTCCAGTTTGTGAGCGCGTTGTTTCAATTCTTCTGCCAACATTTTCTTTGCAGAAGGTGAAGCAATCACAGCTTTACCGGTCGGAATAAGATAGTTACGACCGTAACCAGACTTTACAGTTACAATATCATTCTTGTAGCCTAAGTTTACTACGTCTTCTTTCAAAATTATTTCCATACTTATTCCTCCTTATTATTTCATCA